>Ga0065711_1039867_pt1 | contig 17435 bp, 14 predicted proteins | sample Hoacrofraction12_FD_59098 | JGI IMG/M metagenome (GOLD analysis project Ga0065711, IMG submission 59098) | Hoatzin crop microbial communities from Cojedes, Venezuela - Epithelial fraction 12 v2 (version 2) | ecosystem: Host-associated > Birds > Digestive system > Esophagus > Crop | place... | reverse complement strand
TCTCCTCTCCTCTCCTCTCCTCTTCTCTTCTCTTCTCTTCTCTTCTCTTCTCTTCTCTTCTCTTCTCTTCTCTTCTCTTCTCTTCTCTTCTCTTCTCTTCTCTTCTCTCTCCTTAACTGACTGCAAAGCAGATGCATACAATACAGATTGATTCAATTGTTCTGCAGGTGAGCCAGTATAACTGCTCTGCACATGAAGTGGTGATTTTTCTTGTGACTGCTTGGGTTTCCATCCTCATTAGTACAAAAGGATTGGCAAGTTTTTTGTGGTACCAGGATGAGTGTGTCACAGCAAAATGACTACAATGTGAAAAAATGTAAAACATTTCACCACTTCACTCTGGAAGTTTTAAAGACTTCCTTTCTGTGACAAAACAAAAATTGATCTCCATGTTTCATAGGCTCTTCTGGAGTATCACCTGCAACAGGGAGAATATGATCAATGTATTGAAAGTCTGGCCTCAGTTGAGAAGTACAACAATGGTCATTAAAAGATTTATTCAGTAGAAACCATGTTGTGTTCAGCTGTCATCAGAGGTTGGATGACAACTGCTAAGAGTCAATAAAAGCTTAGGCTTAATTTAAATATATGGTTAATCCAGTAGCTACACTAGCGTATTTTTCTGCAATGCCACCAAAGACAGCAATCATAATTTAGAAGCCACACAGTGCCTATCATCCATGATGAAGTCTTTCATAAATACGTAATGCTAAATTGACAAACTAACATTTTCAAGTTGTCTGCTGAAACACACCTTTCCAATTCCAAATTTTCACACCCATTCCACTCATAAGAAAAAGGACAACTTTGGTGCCTAGGTTGCTCAGACTAGGAAGACTAGCAAATAGAGCTTCCACAAGTAATTCCTGTCATTGTGGAATTCATGGATTAAACTATTAACGCTCTGCAATGAGGTAGCTGGGCCTGGTCTAATTACAGCATATTTCTTTTTCAAATCTCAAAGTGGATACTTTTGAAAGAAGTATGCAGTCTTTTGCCTCTGACTGCCATATCTAACAACCTTATTTTTGTCTTGTGTTAGAGAGTGAGATAAAGGCCTCTGGATCAGAAAAGCCTAATATTCTGTGGTTTGAGATAAAAGTTCATCACTGAGAACTACAACAGCTCATCTTGATTATGAAGTGGCCCAGAAGAGTCCTAAGACATATCAATCAATGCATTACTTGAGTGAGGGGTTTGTGCATCCTGTGTGTACGAAATATCAAAAGGTAATTCAATTGTATTCACTTTTGCTGTATTACTCTATAACATTACACAAGCATGGTGTCATGAGAAGAAGCAGAAAATCTCTCAGGCCCATTTCTTCAGCAATATTTGTGTTTTGGTTCAGTCCCCAAGGTTTCTGGCTTATCAGATGCAGACAAAGTGAAAAGAAACAGTACAAATGGAAACTGTTATAGATCCACACATAGCACGACGCAGTGTGGAGTGAGACTGAAATATGTTCTTTAATAATGAATACTAAGGTCAACATTTATATTAATAACAGGAGATACTGGGTTTTCTTTTCATTTGAGGGTCAAGAGTTAATGTCATATCTCTGCTAGGGAGCTTAGACATACAGTGTCTCATTATTACTACTGGAGTGTGTCAGTCAGACACTAGCAGACAGTGTTAGTACCTGGCACAGTTTCATGAGGAACGGAATATTTGAAAAGATATGGTCACTTCTGTATTAAAATTTGATAGTACGATTTCTGAGGTAAACTGCAACATCTCTGACACTAAATGTTTTCTGGCTGACCAAAACCTTTTCTGTGAATGGCAACACTTTTTTGACTTGTATGCATTGCTCATTTTAATTACGAAAAGGAACAGAGCTGGAGAATGCTGTCCTTTGTAGCGTTTACTAAGCCAAGGCCCTTGTCTCTGTCCTGAATCCGCTATATTCCAAATCTATAAGCTAATGAACTAAATACATTTGTTCATCTGCATGCTTGTGTGCATGTATTCAGAAAAAGATTGACATTTTATCATGAGTTTTTGCCAAACATAGACTTGTAGTGTCAACACCAGTTGGATAAAGAAGAAGAGCAGTGTGCAGAGCCACACGCATGCTACCATGTATACTGCACCAATCAAGCAGGTAAAAATAGGATCTTAATTTAAACAAAAAGCTCCCAAGACTGTCCCTCCCTCTTTGTTTCCATTACCATTTGCGCAGCATCAGTGTTTTCATCCAGCAATAATACGAAATGAAGGCTTTTTTCTAGATTACTTCTGAGTATCTTAGTTAATGTTAACCCTCAGCTGACTGAGGCATCACTTACATGCTCAGTGATGAGTACTGACTAGCATCTTCTGCTCTTTAATATTCCCTGTTTCTTCCTGCATGTGTAGAAGTCAAGAATTAACCAGAATTGCTGTTACCTTAATGGCTGTGTTGTCCAAAATGCCTTTGAAATTGTAAGAAGTCTTGAAAAGAGACACTTCCAGATGCTTATCTAATATAATCATGTAAAGAAATGCTGAGAGCAGGTCAAATCTCCACTTACATCTTCTAAACCACCACTACTACATAGTCAGGATATTCAAACAGCCCACTGAGGTTACTAACACAGAGACAAGTGCTTAAAAAGTCACACACAAATTCAGACACATCCTGTCCAAAGCCTTAAGATACCACCTCAAAAAAGTGGAATAGTTCAAAAACCACAAAATGTACCTAATTCAAGACTTTTCAGAACTCTCCATTAAATGCACACACATGTACTGAGGGAGCTAGAAAATGACATTGCTGAGCCACTCTCCATCATCTTTGAAAGGTCCTGTAGGACAGGACAGCTGCCTGAGGACTGGAGGAAATCCAGGGTCACTCCAGTCTTCAAAAAGGGCAAGAAGGAGGACGCAGGGAACTACAGGCCGGTCAGCCTCACCTCCATTCTGGGAAAGATGATGGAGCAGCTCATTCTGGAGGTCATCTCTAAGCAAGTGGAGGAAAAGAAGCTTATCAGGAGTAGTCAGCATGGATTCACCAAGGGGAAATCATGCCTGACCAATCTGATAGCTTTCTACGATGACATGACTGGCTGGGTAGATGAGAGGACAGCAGTGGATGTTGTCTACCTCGACTTCAGCAAGGCTTTCGACACGGTTTCCCATAACATCTTCCTAGGGAAGCAGACCGTGAGGTGGATTGAGAACTGGCTGAATGGCAGAACTCAGAGGGTTGTCGTCAGCAGCACTGAGTTTAGTTGGAGGCCTGTAACTAGTGGTGTCCCTCAGGGGTCAGTACTCGGCCCAGTCTTATTCAACTTCTTCATCAATGACCTGGATGAAGAATTAGAGTGTACCCTCAGCAAGTTTGCTGATGACACCAAACTGGGAGGAGTGGTGGATACACTAGTAGGCTGTGATGCCATTCAGCGAGACCTGGACAGGCTGGAGAGCTGGGTGCAGAGGAACCTGATGAAATTTAACAAGGGCAAGTGCAGGGTCCTGCACCTGGGGACGAACAACCTCATGCACCAGTACAGTCTTGGGGTGACCTGCTGGAGAGCAGCTCTGTGGAGAGGGACCTGGGAGTGCTGGTGGATGACAGGTTAACCATAAGCCAGAAGTGTGCCCTGGCTTCCAAGAAGGCCAGTGGTATCCTGGGATGCATTAAGAAGAGTGTGGGCAGAGGGTGGAGGGAGATTCTCTTCCCCTTCTACTCTGCCCTAGTGAGGCCCCATCTGGAGTACTGTGTCCAGTTCTGGGCTCCCCACTTCAAGAAAGATGAAGAGCTACTGGATAGAGTCCAGCGGAGGGCTACGAGGATGGTGAGGGGACTGGAGTATCTCTCCTATGAGGAAAGGCTGAGGGAGCTGGATTTGTTTAGCCTGAAGAAGAGAAGGTTGAGAGGAAACCTTACAAATGCTTCTAAATATCTTAAGGGTGGGTGTCAAGAGAATGGGGCCAAACTCTTTCCAGTCGTGCCCAGCGACACAATAAGGGGCAAAGGGCACAAACTGAAGTAAAGGAAGTGCCACCTGAACATGAGAAGAACATCTTTACTTTGAGGGTGACAGAACACTGGAACAGGCTGCCCAGGGATGTTGTGGAATCTCCTTCTCTGGAGATATTCAAAACCCCGCTGGACAAGGTCCTGTGTAGCCTACTCTAGGTGACCCTGCTTCAGCAGGTGGGTTGAACTAGATAACCCACAGAGGTCCCTTCCAGACCCCACCAGTCCGTGATTCTGTGTGATTCTGTGGCTGAACAAAGTACAGAAATTTGACAGTAAAATAATGAGACACTCCAGTAGACATCAAAGTCTGTGGTAGCCTTCAGACACGTTGTGAATAGAAACCTTTTCACCTGTTTATTGTCTAAAGAGAGGCAAATTTTCACTCCTCTGATGTAAGGAAACAGATAACTGTGCAGGTAGCAGCCTGGAGAGGGTATCTGCTCCTGTTGCCCTGTTGCATGATTTCTTGTGGGGAGGAGACCACCTTCTTTTTTTCAGAGTGTCACAGAACACAGCTTGATTTCTGTGAGCTGGGGCCAAAGTCTTCATTCTTTTTTCTTCTCTCCCTGCTCCCCTCTTTCCTTCCCCCCACATGGTGTCTGCTTTCAAGATTGTTTCAATAGCCAGAATTGTAACATACAGAGATGGATTTTTACAAAATTAATTTCAGCACATGGATAGAAACTAATTTTGTTTCTTTGTAGTCCTAGAGATGAAGTTATTGAATAAGAACTCTGACTGAAATGCAGCCAAGCTTCTTAGTAAAAGCATTGCAGTGACTGTATAACACAGAGTACAGTAAGAGTAAAAGAAATGACAGAACAAAATTATTTTATGCAGTTCATTAGTTTCTCCAAGCAATCAAAGAACACAGTTGTACATGTTGAATTAAACCAGGTCTCTAAAGAAGGTAGCAAAACTACAGGTATGATCCAACAGAATTTTGTGGTAAAACATATTTGGACATCTCTTATTTGTCACAAATCTACTGGAAATACATCCACAAAATTGCAATGATTTCTATGATATCTGAAATAATAATTTATAGTTTTTCAGATGTAGTAATGCAATATAGTTAATGGGAAATTAAAAATTGCAATAATAGATATAATTACAAAGTTATACAATTCATTACATTATAAAATAGATTCATAATTTTTCATCATATTATTAATAAAAAATGAAATATTTTTTTCTGGGGGAAAAAAAACAGTGTTAAAAAAAGGGCTAAGAAGTTCCTGAATTTAACTAAGTTTTTTGTCATGCACAGTTTCTCTTTACCCACAACATTGCTGATAACATCACTTATCTCATCACAAGTGTTGCAAGACTGAATTTATTCTAAAAAACTATGAATTATTTTTCGAATTGGTAACTAATCTCAAGAAGCTACATTTATCAGTTACAAAAACACATGTATGTCTAGGTTTGTAACCGCAAGCACTTTCGGCTGAATGCAAATAGAGAAAAGCTTTGGACAAGACACATGCTCGGGATGGGTTATTTTATTTCCTTTTCTGTATTTCAGCAGTCCAATGTGTAGGACTGGAGTCTGGAAGACAAAGGTTCAGTTTCCTAATCTATCTGACCTACAGTAGAGACTTCAAATATATCGCATGAGAGGACTCTTAAACATCACAAACTAGATATATTGAAGGATTCATAGCATTGTAGAATCATAGAACCATTTGGGTTGGAAGAGACCTTATAAGTCACCTAATTACAACCCACCCCCCTTCCCCTCTCCCACCATGAGCAGGGACATCTTCCACTAGACCAGGCTCCTCAAAGACCCATCCCACCTGGCCTTGAACACTTCCAGGGAGGGGGCATCCACAGCTTCTCTGGGCAACCTGGTCTGGTGCTTCACCACCCTCATAGTAAAGAATTTCTTCCTAACATGTAATCTAAACCTACCTGCTTTCTGTTTGAAGCCATTACCCCTTGTCCTCTTACTTAAGGCCCTTGTAAAAAGTCCCTCTCCAGCTCTCTTGCAGGCCCCTTCAGGTAGTGGAAGGCTGCTATAAGGTAGGTCTCCCCGTAGCCTTCTCTTCTCCAGGCTTTCCTTGTAGGAGAGGTGCTCCAGGCCTTGGATCATTTCTGTGGCCTCCTCTGCAACTGCTCCAACAGGTCCATGTCTTTCCTGTGCTGAGGGCTCCAGAGCTGGACACAGTACTCCTGGTGGGGTCTCACCAGAGCAGAATAGAGGGGCAGAATCCCCTCCCTTGCCTTGATGGCCATGGTTCTTTTGATGCAGCCCAGGATAAGATAAATAGTTGAGGTAGAAAAATCACCTGGTGAACAGCTAAGAGAGAATTCTGTTTTTGAAGTTGGTTATATCTGCAGATACAGATGAAGATACTATAGATTTCTTGAGACCAAGTGGTTCTCCTTCTCCTCTGCCAATACTATGTCCGTATGTCCGTATTTCTCCAGGCTAAACAACCTCTCAGCCTTTCATCCTAGGAGAGGTGCTCCAGCCCTCTGATCTTTTTTGTTACCCTCCTCTGAACCCTCTCCAGCAGGTCCATGTCCTTCTTGTGCTGAGGGCTCCAGAGCTGCATGCAGTACTCCTGGTGGGGTCTCTCCAGAGCAGAGCAGAGGGGCAGAATCCTCTCTCTGTTCCTGCTAGCCACGCTTCTCATGATGCAGCCCAGGACACAGTTGGCCTGCTGGTCTGCGAGCGCACACTGTTTGCTCATGCCCAGGTTTTCATCCACCAGAACCCCCAAGTCCTTCTCGGCAGGGCTGCTCTCAATCCTTTCATCCCCCAGCCTGTACTGATACCAGGAGTTGCCCTGAACCAGGTGCAAGACCTTGCACTTGGCCTTGTTGAACGTCGTTCAGTTCAAGTAGGCCCACTTCTCAAGCTTGTCCAGGTCCTTCTGGATGGCATCCTGTCCTTCTGGTGTGTCAACTGCACCACTCAGCTTGGTGTCATCTTCAGACTTGCTGAGGGCGCACTTGATCTTGCTGTCTAAGTCATTGATGAAAATGTTAAACAGCACCAGTCCTTGTACAGAGCCCTGAGGGGCACCACTTGTCACCAGCTTCCATCTGGACATCAAGCAGTTGACTACTACCCTGCGACCTTCCAACCAATTCCTTAGCCACTGAACAGTCCACCCATCAAATCCATATCTCCCCAATTAGAGGGAAGGATGTTTTGAGGGGCTGTTCAAAGGCTTTACAGAAGTCCAGATAGATCACATCCATAGCTCTTCTCTTGTCCACTGATGTAGTCACACCATCATAGAAAGCCACTAGTTTGGTCAGGCAGGTCTTGCCCTTGGTGAAGCCATGCTGGCTGTCTCGAATCACCTCCCATCCTCCATGTGCCTTAGCATAGCTTCTAGGATTATCTGTTCCATGATCTTCCCAGGCCCAGAGGTGAGGCTGTATGAGGTCTGTAGTTCCCAGGGTGGTCATTTCTACCCTTTTTAAAAATGGGCACAATGCTTCCCTTCTAGCAGTCACGAGGGACTTCACCTAACTTGCATGACTTTTCAAATATCATGGAGAGTAACTTGGCAACTACGTCAGCAAATTCCCTCAGGACTCTGGGATGCATCTCATCAGGTACCATAAAGTTATGTACGTTGAGTTTCAGAAGCAAGAGACACCTATGTTTTCTGAATTTTCTTCTGAATTTTGAAAAGAATAAGCTACAGTGTCTAAGCAGAACAGAGCCATGGAAGTTTTAATGTCTTAAGGAAGAAAATGGTAGCACTCCTCAGTGTACAAAAACATTTTGAAACATATATCAATTTTGGTATCCCACATCCGAAATCTGTCCCATCCTAGATCCATCAGCAGATGAGATGGAGAAATATGGCTACTTGCAGCTCTTCTGAATCTACGTGCTCTTGAATTTATTCTGAAGGTTAGAAGATGCAGAACATAAAAAGAGTATGTGTGAGAAAGTAGTCTCTGTGGGTAACCAAAGCACATTCCCATGAGAGGACTTGAACTTCAGGCATGATTTCTTGTGAAAGGATATAATTTCTATTGTAGGTGACACCTACAGAACCCAATGGAGTGTTACTCAGATGAATTGTTTTTCTCAAAACCAAGTGGAGACATTATAGCAAACCTATAATGAAGCCATCAAACTCTGCTTCTAAGCTGGAGCTACTTTACGTCGACTTCCCGGGGCTGCTTTCAAGGCAAGTCTGCTTGTTCAGGTGTCTCTGAATCACAGTCCATGCTGAAGTGGCCTCAGATAACCTAGACAGAAATGATTTTTCTTCTTGACACAGCACTGAGAGAGGTGTCAATTCCTGTGGATAACTGTAGGCCCCTAAGTTTTGGATTTCTATATCTATGTGAATTTTCCTATTCTCTTTTTATATTCAGTGAAGAGAAATAGAAATTGCTGTGGCCCAGTTTATCTTATCCTACTGAAATAGTTCAGATGGCTTGCTAAAATATTCCTTTTTCTGTCCAGTTACTGCAAAGAGAGCATCTGTTCAACAGCAGAGGTTTATACTGTACTTAGCTGAGAAGAATCTCACCTTAGTTATCTGTCACCTGGTTCACAATGCATGCACACCAAGAACACATCATTATACTGGTCTTCAGTGTCTGAATGCTCCAGGCAGAATTCACTGATGCACAGAGGATTGAATAGCACAGGCGAAATTCGTAGATGTGAAAGAGTTAAAGTGACACTATGGGTCTGATATTATGGGCTGATAATGCAAGAAAGGAAATAAACAGCAGAATTACAGAGAAAGAAAAGGTTCATATGTGCTGACAGGCCTGTCCTGGCATAGTCTAGCTTAATCCACTCTACTTGCTTTTTTCACCCTATTCTTCAGTCCTCCCTTCCAGAAACAGACTTAGGTATCTCTTTATCTCTGTGAGACTGTACTTCAGTTACCTTCACTAGTAACTTATTCCATATGTCTCTTTCTCTGAGAGTGAAGCAACCCTGCCGAAGTCCCTGTTTGCTCATTGTTACCTAGTTTTTCATTTTAGTCCCTCATTTTTTCCCTTTAAGTAATAATAACAAAAGCCAACCGTTTGAGCTTACTTTATATTTTCACTTGTCTCTCTTTTTTAATAGTGAAAATTTCAACTACACCACCTTCTGGAATTTTCTATTCCGTGGAGAATAAGACCAGTTCCCACAGATTTTCTCCAATTTATACATATAAAAAAAATTCCGTACTTTTAAGAATAAAAATTTAAAAGTTCTTTTTTTCTTTTTTTCTTCATCACAGAGGAAGAACTTTACCCTGCAAAACACAATCTTTAATCAGGTGGATAATTCATTTAGCCCAACATAGCAGACAGAATGTAAGAATTTCTGGACTATAACTTGGACAACAGAAAAACATGACATAGTTTCTTGTCAGGCAGTCATAACACACACGGGCTTCTCCAAGTCATGTCACCAGGAATAGATGGAGTAGTATAATATAGGCAGGATCAGCAAGGAAGGAGAAAGGGAAAGTCTGAAAAGCTTTGACATTTCTTCTTGGAAGGAAAATGTGTTTTAAACATTTTTGCCATTAGCACTCTTTTTAATGGTAAAAAAATCAATGTTTCTTAACTAGAGAATTATAGTGAAATAATAAAGTACTGAGGTACCAGAAGAAGCATCTCTTTTTTTTTCTCTTACAAAGATATTTAATACGATTATTTTCATATACCTTCAAAGAGGATTAAAATTGAAGAGTTAACAAGTGAAAAAGGTGACAAGAATAAGAAACATTCTACTGCCTGAATTTCTTCAGTCTTACACTGGGCTTTGGTTTACACTGGCATTTCTCCAATGAGTTACTGTTGATTTATACCTTCATTTCTGAACTTCAAGCTTCGAGACCAGGCTGCTGTTATGGTTAATACACTGGACTCAAATTCAAAGAGTCTGACTTTAATTCCTGGTGTCGCCAAAAGTGTCCTAAGACAGAACAGCCTATTAAGAATGATGTTTCCGAAAACAGATATGTCATTTGAGAGCTCCGCAACCATTTTGCTAAGTGACTTAGATACTTTCTCCAATCAGTTTTCCTTGAAACAGACTTCTTGGTTATATCCACAAAGGGATTTATAGGTCTGCATCTTAAGATGGAAAAATCAAAACTGAAGTCTTCATGGACTATCTTTTCATCTGCTACTAAATTTGTACTGTAGACCAGTTTCCTTCTTTTTAGCATATTTTACAACCATCTACAGTTCTCCATAAGAATCTGCCTCAACTTCATCTTTCCTCGCATTTCTTCCACGTTCAAGTTCGCAGACGAAGATCTCCTGCCCAGTAGTGTAGAATCCACTTAGTGTTCTTCAACCTACCTGCAATATGAGATTCTGCACAAAATATAGATGAAAAGCTTGCCTTCCCAGGCTCTGCTGTTAATGCATAGCTCAGGGGTCAGACCAATTACGTGGGAAGTAGAAAGCCCAAATCTGACTTTCTTTTTAGCTGTAAGGAATTTGAACTTCAGTTGCACCACTTTTTTTTTTTTAATTTTGGTTGAAACTGACCCACTTTACATAGAATAATTAAATATTAACTGGGCCCAAGACAGTGAGCTGGTTTACTTCTAGCTCTTGCTCTCCAAACTAGTTAATCTAAAACAGAGAATTACTCATTAGAAAAAGAAATAGAACCCAGATCTGTTTTTCTTCAGGTGAGCTCTGTAGCAGCTGAAAAAAAAAAAAAAAGAAATTGTTTTCTCTTGTTCTGACCTAATTAATTTTTAAGTAATAAATACAAAATACAGCTTTTTTCAACAGGAATGAAAGTCATTAGTCTGGCAGTATCTAGGTCATATCAAGTACTCTCCTGGAGAGTAGGTACAATGGATTCAGATACCTGTAGGCAGTGTGAAAGAGTAAATTTATTTCAGGCAAAAAAAGAACTCCAAGAGTCAGATATAAAAGTGAGGGGGAGTGTCCTACAGACTCACCTTTCTGTGGCTGTACTTTATAAGACACATTCTGACTAAGACGCAGATTCTCAAACGAGGAGATGATGCTTGTCAACCCCAAGCAGAAGGAGACCTTAGAGACCAGGGTAAGGTTGTAATGTCACTGGAAGAGGGAAGTATAAAGGATAACCTGGTTTCAATATTTTCTAGAGGTCATATTAGGCAGTCACAAGCTAGGGGATCTTGGATATTAGAGCATATTAAGGGTGCTTAGATACTAGAGTTGATACATTTTACATATATAACTTCCCAATTGAGTTCATAGCCTCTGCAATAGTCACATCTTCTTCCCGCACAATGAAGAGAAAAAAATAAGCACCTGAAAATAGAATTCAGAAAATTCAGAACTTTGAGTGGAGGAGTGCCAATAGCCAAAAAGAAAACGCTCAGAAGATGAAGATTACTTAAGCAATAAATGCTTCCATGCAAAAAGAAAAGAAACCACTTTCCCTTCACAGTAAATGGCACACAAAACTCTCCGACATTAGATTAGATAGCTCAGATTCAAATCTGACTTGGAGGAATTGAACCTACAAAACATACCTTCACTGTCTAAATCTTCAAACAAGAAAACAAACTGAGGTGTAGCTCTTGTTTAATCTTGCCTAAAATAATCTCTAAGAAAGAGAAATGGAGAATAACTCTATTGCAGGTGGCTGGGATACTTTCTTGAAAGACAGCTTTAAACCTCTACTTTAGTACCTACTTAAATACTTCATAAGAGGTGGAAAAATTTCAGCAAAAGCAGACTCTTGCTCAGATGATGTTCTAGACCAACGGACAGAACATCTTTGAGAGGAAGTGGACAAGTCCTGCATGTGGTAGTGTGTGATGTGGATGCACAGCTCCACATCCTTCCTGAGCCACATAGTCATTTAGCAGTCTAATGCAAGGTGTGTCCTGGACCATAGCTTAGCATCTCCACACCTTCAAGGCATGCATCCTTAGGAGTTTACCCTGAACACCTATTGTAGAGAAGAATTAATTTCCTACAGAAGTTTCATGTTTCTTCCATTTCAATATGGAGAGCCAGGGATATGATGCTGAAGATGCTAGAAAATTTCTTCCTTAAGCTATCTGCATCCTACAAAATAAGAACAATGCCTTGTTCCACCTTTGCGTCTTTAAGTTCTTTCTACTCTGTACTACTCAGCAGCAGTCTTGTGGTATTTCCCAAGCTTGAGGCTTGTGACGATTATTTGCTACTCTAATAAAAATACTAACAATAGGATAGTTTCCTTGAATCAGTGATTCTCTCATTTTCTGACTGGTTTAGGCTGCCTGTGAGGACTAAATCATATAATAAACATATTTTCTATCAGAGCTTTTATCTAATTTGGCAACAGCTGTTAACACGTGATTATATGCTGTGAGCTGGTTCTGTTATAAAATGGCTCCATAATGTTTTTACAGAAAAAATCTCAGTTTACTTTTCTTGATTTCATTGTACCACATTTTAAATTTAACACCTCTGTTTTCCATTGTCAGCAAGGCCCAGTACTTCCAAATGTTCATTTCACTGTCACTACGAACAGTACAAAAAGCTCACAACAAGCTGGTATTCATTACCAGGCATAGAATTTTAAGACTAAATTTATGGTTTAATAACTCACTGATATTTTCACCAGGAATGTGTTCACTGTTGGATATCCAGTTAGTTTTTTAAATTTAAGCCAGGCATCAGAAATTACTACTGCTTTTCTGAACTTAATCTGATTTATAAACTACAGAGGATACACACAGACACATGTCCACACTCTCTGTCATCTTACACAAAGTGCAAATGGTACGTGACATGACTTTGGCCAGCCTGTTGCTTTAAATCTATATTGTCAAACCCTAAGAGTCAAAGCAACATCTTACAGGAATTCCAGTAACACTTTCAGCATATTCTCTCTTCAACTTCTGTTTCTGAGCTCACAGTTTCAAGCCTTTCTCAGTGATACCGAAAAATAACAAGAATATTCCTTACCACCAAATGAAGTAATTGACTGCAATGTCTTCTCATTGACACAATGTGCTTGGACAGTATAATACAATACTTCATGCTCCAAGATACACAAGTTCATACATGCATACATAAATATAAACGTATATATATGTTTACCTTTGAATCTGTTAACCAGCTACACACTGAATCCTATAAATAAAAACTTTTTATCTAATATAAATTTATGTAGATGTGCTGAATCAAATGTATCCATATCAGATGACACATGATAAAAATTTGGCCCAATATCAGTTTACACAATGTAGTTATCTCTCTTGTTATGCCAGCTGCTAGGTTTCAACTCCTGTAAATAATTAGTAATTCTACTGATACCGTGATGAAAATATTTGGGATTAAATACTGCTTAGTTCTTGTACATCTGAGGTGACAAAGAACAATATCTAGTTATGTTTCCCTTCAAATGAATGTTCTTCATAACAAAGTAGGATGCACTGAATCAATGTGCAAGTAATGGAAGTGAACAGTATCAATAGAATAATCAGTGCAGGAACAGTTGGGTTTTTAAGCACATTTGTTAAACTGCTAAGGAAATCAGTGTAATGCTCTACAAAAGACAAAAACATATTTTCCTTTCAAAATATAAGCAATAATGTGTTGAAGGAAAAAAAAAATCTGAAATAAACAATGGTTTTGCATTTAGATTTTAGAACATAATTTAGCATCTAGATACATTTTGAGAGGAAAAAAAGAAAAGCCAACCCAGAAAATCACCTTTGCCTTCATTTGACTGTCAAATACATTCATTTTTCAGGCTGAGACAGATTCTCTTTTTTTTGTCAGGTACAATATTTTATTGCAGGACTATTTTCTTCAGCTACCCATGCCTTTAAAATTGTGTTCTTTCTCCTACAGTCTGTAAGCATAATGATTTCAAGAGAGATCTCTTGTGACATATGGTAAATACAGTGTTTACCAAAACCATGTAGATTTCTCTGATGTAAACCTAGTTGTAAACCTGAGTTGAAATTGGTGAATGTTTTTGATTCGATAAAAATTCTGAAGGCAGCTGGTTCCAGGGTGAGTGAACAATCTGTTACTCACAGAGTCATATTGTCAGTGACCTGGGTATAGATCAACTTCATTTAAAGATCTGTTAGCTTGAATTTATGTAATTAAGATCCATACCATTCGCCCAAGTGAGCACATTAAGGTTTGTGAGCCAGGAGGACAAGGCTCAGTAATTACTATCTTTGATGACCGATCTGGAGAAGGCTTTAAACACCTTGAGGATCGGAATTTAAGGTTCATGGATGCTTTTAGCAGACCAACAGAGAGCCTGGTCAGTAGGCTGTATTTATCAATGATGTGAATCATTGGAGCGAAGGGTTTTATTTCAGTTACATGCAGGTATAAATAACTATTCAAGAGGAAGCGAGTTTCAAGCTGTGTTTCTCTTCCTCTCCTCAAGATGAAATCCTCAAACATATGTTTCCCAGTCAGGATCATATCCTCTTAGAACTTTAGACTTGATGTGTTTCCACTAATTCTAGTCAATCTGGTTTAGGCTTTTTCTTCATTTGTCTGGAAAGCATCCAATATACCACATGTTTTCTTTTTCCTCCACATCAGTTGTTCTTATGCTAAGCAGAGATAAGAAAAGCACAGAGAAGTTCCCAATATCACTTACTCCTTTGCAGTCTTTTACCCTCCCACGCTGCCTGCTGTGCTCAAAATCTCTTGTCTTCAGTTACATAGTTAGTGAAATAGGTTCCCTTTAATCTTAAACTATTTCAAATGTAAATCTTGAAGCACATAATATTGCACCCCTTGAAGCCTTTCCAATGTGTAAAGAAGGGCCAGCTATAGAAAAATATCACCAAGGGAACTTTGATGCAGTGGGGGAGATGAAGGCATTGAACTATAGGCTGGATAAAGAAGACAGTGTTTCAAGAGTGGCTGTGTTCAAATGTAGATGGCAATGTTGTACTTTTTCTGCCACTGGTGGATCTCAGAAGGGCAATCTCTATGAGACCAGAAACTTGACTTCACCATCATGTCCTTCTTTGTCAGACTGATTGACAATGAAATTAGTTTTACAGGTCTCAAGGGGCCATAAGCAATGCACTAAAGATCTTGCCCCTATTTTTCTCACAAAGCTTTCTGTGAGGACTCCCCGTAGCCAGTTGCCTCAGACCTGGTATAAAGAGACTCTCTGCTTTCCCCCTTGCACACAGAGATGAAACTTGGGGAGTAAATGAGCGAGGCTGTGTAATCAGGAGATCCAACTGAGTGAATATTTCCCTGGAAAATGTTGTGGGAAAAAAAAATCAAGACCCCAAAACCTTAGAGCTGGTGCTGATTATTATTTTTATTTCCTCCAGTCCTAGACTGTCTTATTACAACACCACAGAAAATTAGAAAGTATGCTAATGACCAGTGTGGTTATATAGGTCAACTGAGGTTTTAAGTCCTAGAAAATTAGAAAGAAATTGGAACTAAGGATTCACTGTTAAGGAAAGGCATAGAGGAGTGACAAAACATGCAAGAATATACTCAGGAAGGCAAAAGTTCATCGTGAGTTTGAGAGACATGAAAAATCAAGAAAGGTTGGGCAGATACATAGAAATTCAGGCAAAAGAAAATGTTTGTCTACTGCCTCACACAGAAAGAGAACAAAGAATGGATGCTAGAGAAAAGACCGAAATGTTCACTGACTCTGTCATGTGAAAATTCATACAAAGGAACACGGAAAACAAAGGATTAAGCTGCATGGTTACATTGGACAGTTACAAAATTCATTGAATTACATGATTTACTGTGTACTTGCATCTCTGGATTTCCATAATTTCATTTTATAAATTCCAATTAGGATTCTCAGAATTATGTTAACTAAGATATTCAGAATAAAGCAGTAGTTTCAACATCAAAAACTAATCTGTCATTTCAAAATCAAATACTAATGCTTTCCTATAAAAAAGGACAAGATTCTGTTGACATGAAAGGCATTGTCAGAGTGTTACTGGTTTCTCTAAATGACTTGAACTTATGGACTTTATAAGAACCATCAAATATTTTGCAGAACCTCAACATATATATCCAGATCTGAATTTTATACACAGAAAAGTTCCAAATCACCAGTTAGACTGGAAATTATGGGATAACTTTTGGGGTACTGTTTTTTGCCTTCTGCTATATCCATCTTAAAATTCATATTTTTTTTTAATCATCATTATAAAGGCAAGAGTGATCAATAAATATGTGAACATTAGCACAATTGTACAGTAAACTGATTCTGGGACTAGAGTCTTAAAAGAAAGTAATATACATCATGAAACACAATATTTTCTGAAGAACAGACACCACTGCTCACAGCTTGAAAAATGTAGGAATTTTCAATGGTACTTTCAGTAATTAATGCCATTTATCAGAGTTCTATGGTAATATTAATGTTCCTGATATTTAGCTTGGATTTAATTTTTAGTCCCATGAAGATTTAACACAAATTAACAAAAGCCAAAAGCGAACACTTGACTGTATCATATAACTGCTAATGCATAGATGTATTTAACAAGAACTTTAAGCAATTGGAGTTATTCATATCCTTTTACTCCTGCTCTTTAGCTAGCTTAACTCCAGAATGAAAAGCAAGATTCTGAACCAATCATTCACAGCTGATGCATTTGCTCTGCTCGTTTTTTTATGGTATGGTAGGTTTGGAAATGGAAACCTTGCAAGCAAAACAATTTCATGAAACTGTTAGGATTCTCATATACCCCTTTCCCACAGCTTTGATGGCGTTGTTTTAAGTTAATGGCATTCAATAAATATTTTGTGAAATGCAGACCATTTCTGTGGTTTTATTAAGGGATATTTTAAAAATATACAGCTCCACAGCATTTCCTGAAGGATTTAAACTTGATTCTCTTTAATGGACAAGTAATGCTTATCACAAACCTGAAATGTATTACTGAAATTTTCCAGTGGTTATAAAACACCTTTTTTCCAGACACTTGCTTTAAAGCAGTATTGCAAAGAAACACGTCCTGGATTCTGTATTTGCTTATAGAAATCTGGAAGCCAGAATATTACTCTGGTCACTATTTTCAACCCCCAAAACTGGTAAATTAACAAAAAATAATATTCAGAAAAGAAACAAAATTGACCATTTTTTCCACATAACCAGATAAGTTTAAAAGAATAACCACTCAAAAAAAAGTTTTAGAGAAAAAAAAACCAAAACACAGAAGTTCTTATTCTTGGTATAGCAAAGGAATTCCTCTAGTTCTAGAAAAAAGAAATTAATCTGAATCATAGAGTCATTTTCAGTGAGAAGGAACCTCCAGAATTCATCTGATACAACCCTTGCTCAAAGAAGTTCTTGTTAAAGCACATGCTTGGGACCTTGTCCAGTTAAGTGCAGAATATCTCAAAGTGCCGTGTCTGCACAGCATCCTGGGGCCTTTTTCTAGTGATTGACCATCTTCCTGTTAAATAATAATAAATAAAATAAAACAAAACAAAACAAAATAAAATAAAATAAAATAAAATAAAATAAAATAAAATAAAATAAAATAAA
>Ga0065711_1039866_pt1 | contig 17436 bp, 6 predicted proteins | sample Hoacrofraction12_FD_59098 | JGI IMG/M metagenome (GOLD analysis project Ga0065711, IMG submission 59098) | Hoatzin crop microbial communities from Cojedes, Venezuela - Epithelial fraction 12 v2 (version 2) | ecosystem: Host-associated > Birds > Digestive system > Esophagus > Crop | place... | reverse complement strand
GGGTAGGTTTAGGCTGGATATAAGGAAGAAATTATTTACAATGAGGGTGGTGAAACACTGGAACGGGTTGCCCAGAGAGGTAGTGGAGGCCCCATCCCTGGAAACATTCAAGACCAGGTTGGACAGGGCTCTGAGCAACCATATCTAGTTAGTGGTGTCCCTGCTCGCTGCAGGGGGGTTGGACTAGATGACCTCTAGGGGTCCTTTCCAACCCAAAACTTTCTATGATTCTGTGAGTCTATGATTCTATGACCCGCCTGAACAGAGTCCTCTGCAGCCTGCTGTAGGTGACCCTGCTTCGGCAGGGGGGTTGGACTAGATGACCCACAGAGATCCCTTTCAACCCTGAACATTCTGTGATTCTGTAATTCTGTGATTCTGAGTCCAACAGATGTATTATTCAATAAGTGTAGGTATGAAAATGTGCTAAGCTTTAATTTCCTTAATAGGAAATAAAAATGAGCAGAAGTTAGAGAAACATTTAAATTGTTATTTGGCTTTCCAAGGTAACAAGCTTCCTTAAAAGCATGATTTCTCAAGGAAAATCAGGAAAAAAAAATGATTTTCAGCAATAAAATAATTATCTTAGGAGCACAGAGATATTCTGGATTCATGAAAAGCAGAACAAAACTGTAGCCAAGTGTAGCTTTAAATCCTAATGATAGGATTCATTTATTAATATTTTTTTCCTAATTACTCAATACTCTCAATTTGATGCTGAAGTTTGTCGCAGAAGTGAGGAAATAAAGATCAGAAAATTAAATCAGGAAAAAATAAAGATGAGGCTAGCAAACCTTGGATAGAAAAGGAGATGACTGAACTACATACTGGCTTTCTATTATGAAAAGTTTTGGAGAAGAAAATGAAAAGTCGTATGCAGAGAAATCACAGAATTCATCCTTTCCATGGCCATCTGCTGTAAGGATATGACTGTCCAGCTGTGTTGTTGTGAGAGGTGAGAAAAATGACCACTCAGACAGGACCTGCAAAGAGGAAAAAATCCCTTCACAAGCCTGAAAACTTGTTTCACACCTCCCTCACAACAGGGGTTTTGTGTTCCACAATACCATTTATTAAAGTTGTATCCTGGGACAAACCTAAGCTGTAAAGCATGGTGATTCGTGGAAAGTAATCATAAGTTACAGTTATCACAAGACACAAGAGAAAACAGATTAAGTGATGGACTGCAACCAAAGAGTTTCTTCTAATTCTAAAGGCTATCACAGATTCCGGAAATGTCCCCAGCACTTAAAAAGACAAATGCTGTTTTTCAAGTCAGTAAAACTGATAACACCAGAAATTCTTCACATCAGTTGATTGAAAATGCACTTAGGCAGAATGTCAGTAATTTTTATATTGTAATTGTTTAAAGCTACTTTTTATCCACTTCTGTAACTCCGGTGCTTAATTAACAAAGTGGGTAAAAGAAAATCTCCAAGATAGTGATACCAGCATCACAGGGGCTGTCACAGGGAGTAGCCTCAGAGCTCTTAAAGGTTGTTGCTCAAAATCAGAAAGATAAAGCTTTTCAGAGTAGAATAAATAAATAAACCACACCTTCTCAGGACTCTTGTAAAAGGTAAATAAACAATATTAAAAATAAACAATTAGAAAAAAACGAATGGCACAATTCAGTTTTGATTTAAAAACATACAAATACTTACAAGTCGCCTTTAGTGAAAGTCATTAGAGAAAACCTGTAACCTGTGAGGGTAAAAAGCAATTTATTTTTTAAGATCTCCTCCACATTAAAGAAGGAAATTGCTGAGAGCTGCTGAATCAAGCTCCTATTGGTATCTCTGAGGCTTTCTGTTAAAGCTTTGCTTTTCCTGTCAAAGTCACATGGAAAAGAGAAAAAATACCTCTCAAGTGTTGGGATTATACTTTGAGTCAGGACTCCTAAAGAGAAGAGATGTATTCAATGGATGATCTGCCTTAGTGGAGCTGCAGGCCAAGCCCCATGGGGCTACTAAGTAACCAGGCACCTTCCAAAGAGTATGTATGGTGAGAAACCAAGGGAAGCAGAAAAGGATCATAAGCAGAAAAGAGAAGATGCTGGCCAAATAGTTAATCACAGACGGAAAAAGTTCATAAGCCATTTATAGTCCTAGAGCTTTACATTTTATTACCCTGTTTTGGAAATAGTGTGATTATTTGCTGTAATGTAATGTGCAAAGGCAGTATTAGCTAGCAGTAATAGGTTGAAATGTTCTGAGAGCACTGTATGTCACCATACAGCTAAGGACTCAGTTAAAGGATATGGGTGATCCATGCTTGCTGAATAGCAACAATGTAATTATGGCAGTCATCCAAGAACAAATGAAAGCATCGGGATATGGTTTTTAGTGGCTTACATTTGAAATAGTTGGTTTCCAGCTCTCTGTTAGACAAAAGGGAAAGAGAAGTGGAAAAAGCCACCCTGGAGAAGACCTATGACTGGTCCAATTCTTGTAATGTACTTAAAATTTGACATTTCAATGAAACAGGCATGGGGAGATCTGCAGTGCACCCATATTTCCTGCTTTCTCCTCCTACTAAGATCAACTGTAAAATTCTTTTTGTCTTCTACTGAGGCAGAGCTAAGTGCAGGTTGTGAATTTCTGAGAATTATCCTTGTATGCTCATGTGCCAGAGAAAACAGATGAATTTATTTCCCAGTTTAAGAGCTGAGGATGCTTCTTCTAAGCAGTCCTACAAGACATTATAACTATATATTTTTTGATCTAGAAGTAAAAAGCCCAGGCCTCAAAACTAGTTTGAAGACTTTTTACATTGAGCAGGTAATTACAGCACTTCTGCAAGTGGCTGGCTTCTCCCATCTCATCCACACATCGTGCATGGTCGTGCACAAGGCCTCACTCAGCATTCACGTGCTTGGACTGGCATTACAGAAGTCTTCTGCAAAAAAGGTGAGCTCTACCAGGGAGTATTTGCTTCTAGAGAAGCAGTACTACATTCCATTAGGCTTTAGACTTTTTTTTTTTTTCCTCAGGAATTGCTCATTCACCCTGGAAACAATACAGTATCATCAGCAAAAAATAATCATACACTTTCTCCTATTATCAATGGAGGTCAGCTGCAGTGAAATCTGAACCCAATAGGATCCATACCCTTTCACTCATAAAAAAAAAGCACTGAAAGTCATCAAGAAGTAGAAGATGGAGGAGGCCTCTATAGGAAAATGGGTTCAACAGGATATTCCTAAAAACATTTCAAAACTGTAGGATCAGAAAGGGTTAGCTAAGCTATTAATCTCAGTTCAAAGAACATTCAAGTAAACTCCCTGGTGCACAGAGAACTAGATTGAATCCTTATGAACACGATCACCTGTTGGCTCTGAACATTATAGAGCAAGAAGAAACAATTAAAAATAAGAGAAAAAGAATGAATATATTGTTTTCCTATATAATAGTAGTCTCTTGCCAGCTAGACAAATTTATATATATATATTTTTAAAAAATAAACAGAATGTAAAGGATTTAGTTTTCCCTTTCTAGTTTTCTCTTGGTAGTAATCTTTATCCATTTTCTTGAAATATTTTCCTCTCTGTCTGCAAGAACAAGCAATACATCTCAGGAAACTCTGCTAGTTATTCTTTCCGGACAATATTTCTTCTTATACAGAAGCTGTCTGCATCTGGGTGGTCAGATTAATATCTCATTGTAAGTTCAAGTAGACTGGAAACAAAACAGTAGAAGGAAAATACAGTGCCAACCAAGAAATCTTAGAAAGTATTAAAGCAAAGTAACCTATTGGGTTAGTATAGATGTATTTACTTATCACCTAGACCTCCCCAAAAGTGTCAGACATTAATACCTTTCCTGAATATTTTAGGTGTACACATGTCATAGTCTTCCAGAGGCAGCAGAAGTAATCCTTGGTAGTGTCAACACCTTTGTGAGTATAGTCAAGGATAATATTTTGTAAAACAATATGAAATATCTTTAGCTTAATAAAGCAGAAAGTAAGTAAAAATGGATGCAAAATAAAAATGCAAAGAATTTTATATATTAGACAATAAAAATTATATATTATAATTTAAGTGCCAATTTTCATTAATTTGAAAATAAAGACAGTGTGGTTAAAATATCTTAAACTTCAGAAATTAAAGCTAAAAATATTGATATTCCATATTCACTGTAACATGAAATTCTCTAGTATGAGTCATTAAATGAAGAATTCTTCATGCTCAACACACAGCAATCTCAACTGCAACAAATTACAGCTCACTTCAACCGGAAGGCAGGAAATAAAAGGAAGGTAAGGTAAATCTGCAAAAGACATAGAGTCAAGACATTTAACTTAAAACATGTTTAACTTTTCATCGGATGCTTCTAGGACCAAAACTGAGTTAATTATAACTATAGTTATAATTATGGAATGGCAAGAAGTCCAGCCTTTCATGCCACAATATGCAGCATGACATTTAAATGCGAAGTATACCTTAGTTCGTAGTTTCCAATTTTTGTTGTGTCGTATGAGAAGAGGCTGAAAGCCCTGAGACTGTTCAGCCTGGACAAGAGAAGGCTCAGGGGGAATCTTATTCCTTCCTTTAACTGCCTAGTGAGTATTTAGATCAGAGTCAAACTCTTTTTGGACAGGCATAGCAAAACACAACAAACGTTTTAGCAAAGCATATTCCAGTTGACAATGTGGAAAAAAGACCTCACCAAGAAGGTGGTCAATCACTGGAACAGGTTGCTCAGAGGGGCTGTAGAGTTTCAGTTACTGGAGATACTCAACACCTGACTGGACAATGTCCTGGGCACTCAAATGTAACTTTGAAGCTGACTGCATTTTAAGCAGGAGATCTGACTAGATAACTTCCAGTGGTCTTCTAAATTATTTCTATTTAAAATCCAAGATTAAAATTTTTATTTGATTTGATGATTTGTGAGCAGCCTGAAGGGCATATAGTCACAATCAACTGTCTAAAATTCAAATTTCCCCTTGATCACTCTTTCTCTGAACTGCAGAATATATTATTACTTTATTTACAGTGAGGGTTGAAAAATAACCCATTTGAGGCTGTGTAATGGATAACTCAACCTGGCTGAAAAACACAGCAAACAAATTTTCAGGACTGTGAGCTCTGTGGACGTATGTGGTCACTGAGAAAGAGGTTCATCTTATCATATTTTAGATATTTACAGTGCAGAGATACTTATCAAGACTCTAAATAGAAATAAAAAGGATTCTAGTAAGCAATTCATCTGGTCTATTTCAGATGTCTGTCAGGAGCAGTGAACGGTACCTTCTAATGGCCTATTTTTCTGCCATTGACTAAAAATACAACATAGGGAGCTAGCTCAGTGGTAAAAGCGTCCTGTGTAGAGACTCAAATTAAATTGCCCCCATCCTAGCTACCTTGTAGGAGTCCTTCATTGTCTGTTGTATCTCCTTTGTCAATTATTTCCTCAAGTGGGTTTCATGCTGGATTACCGTAAGTGTGTGGTTCAGAGGAGTAACCAATAATCATGATGTCCTGCTTGAATTTTGTTGCAGCTAATACTATCAAGATGAGGAAATGAATGCAGCCTTCTTTAAAAAACTGGAGAAAGTTTCTGAATCACAGAATCTTGTTCTCATGGGGGATCTTCTCTTCCCAGTCATCTGCTAGAAGGTAACACAGCAGGACACAAAGCAGTCCAAGAATTTTCTGGAGGCCATTGGGATAATTTCTTTGTACAGGTACTGGGTGGACCAAGCAGGCATATGCACAGCTGGATTTGCTATTCACTGGCAGGTAAAAACTGATTGGGAATGAGGTTATCAGTGGCAGCCTTGGCTGCAGTGGTGTTAAATACGGGAGCTGACGATCCTGAGGTGAGTGAGGAAGGAGAGTAACACGGTGCAGACTCTGCATTTCAGGCAAACAGATTTTTGCTTATTGACAAAACTGGTTGGCGGCATCCAAATGGACACCAGCTCTGAAAGTCTAAGGAGTTTGGAAAGCTGAAAGGCCTTTAAGGACAGCATTGTTGTGCTACAAGGATGGTCTATCCTGATATTTGAGAAGACCCGCAGACATAACAGGAGACTGGACTGGCCCTGATCCAAAAAGGGAGTGCGTGGGCTGGATACAGGCACAGATTGTACAGAAGGAATCTAGAAATATTGCTCAGGCATATAGGGATGGTGTCAGAAGAGCCAAAGACTGACTGGAGTTGGGCAGAAAGCCCCAAATAGACCAAGCCATTAGCAGCCGGGTCTGACCCCAAAGCTGCCCCTACTTTGGGCAGGGGGCTCTGCTAAAGACCTCCTGAGGTCTGTTCCAGCCTTTTATCCGCTTCGGTACTGAAATAGGCACTAACTTGCACTATTATGACGAGACTGATTATTTTTACTTACTTTTGGCCTTTGCTAAACCTCTGTCCCTCATTTGTTGCTATGGAGTCTGAGCAGGTGTTCGCCTACATCCCTGAAGAGTCAATAGAAAACATTACAGGTAATTATATTATGCCGAAAAATATTAAAAAAAATTCTCAATACTATGTACAAGGTGATACTTAAGAGACTCAAAGACATTTCAAGCAAACTAAATTAAAATAAAAATAAATATAGGTATTGCTCTGATATCTTTTCAGTGTAGTTTGCTTTCTTGAAATGCCTATCATGTTTTCTTTCAGCAAATCTAATTTTGAAATTCACAGCCAGCATCAACAGTGCAAAATAATATAAACCAAAATGTATTACATCCTCTCTGAATACAGAATACATTTATAGCCAGATCAATCCAACTTCAGCTTGTCACAGGATCATACTTCTGACACGTCCTAATAGAGAAAGCCAACCTTTTTGTGCAGATTTTGTTTTTACATAGTGATTTTAAGTGCTTTCTTACAACCATTGTTTCCACTCATCTCATTTGTAACTTTTTATCTCTTGTGTTTCTCAGTTTTCTTGAAGAAGAGAGAAAAAGTATGTCGTCTTCTTTTTTGCTCTCTATTCTTTCTCTTCCTCTTTTCTTCTACTTCATTATGTTGTTTCTACTCCACACCTTTTTTCTCAATGCTTTGAGTTTGTCTCTTTAGTTTTAAAAAAAGGTATTCTTCTATATATTTATTCCTTACACTGTCTTCCTTTGCAGTGTAGGTATCATGGTTATCTAAGCATGATGAGTATAATAACTGCACATAAACAAGGCTTGGTAAAGTTGTGAAATGGTAAAGTAGAGATGGTGTGTTAAATATGTTGCTTGGGTTGAAACTGAATGATAATTTTTAGTTAAAATATTGACAAACCTAGGAGTTCTATTAAAGATTTTGAGATACATCCATCCAAAACTAACGTAATACCTTTACCGCAGGATTATTAGTGTTTCAAAAGAAACTGGAAGAACTCAGTGTTCTGTGAGATGTGAGATGTGAAATACTGTTTCAGAGATGCAAGATAATTTCCATTTCATAGATACATTTGGAATTTAGCTTTCTCTGGTAAGTGATGAAGCAGGCTCGTACTGGATGACTATCTGTCAAAACAGGTTCAGACACCGAGGATCTATTCTAAGTATGTAATGCTGCTTTCTCTTATGATTATCAGTTGCATGTATTGCATTGAGGATACCAGTGGGGAGTCTTTATTGTTGAATCTTTTGAAAGAAAAAGAAGTTTCAACCACATGTGGATTGAACATTACATTATCTTCAGCAGCAGCTCTTTCCCACAGATAGCTGTCGTAGAGGTAATAGGTTTCCAGCTTCTAGTTTTATTTCTGCATTTGAATGACTTCACATTTGCAAATGAATTCACTAGCATCAGGCTTGTATCTGTGAGAAGATTTCTCTACCAGCTCACGAAGAACTTTTTGCAACACTGATAAATGTTTTACATTATTTTATTTTATTCCTCCTGGACACATTAAGTGCTGTATGCTGGCTTCGAGGAGAATGCCGCTGCCTTTCTCTTGTCCCACATGTTAATACCTGCTCACTTGTCTGAAAAATAAGTTATTGTTTTGCCAAGGTGGAAAACACGTTTTCTTGAAATGGGAGAATCACAGAATCACAGAATAGTAGGGGTTGGAAGGGACCTCCAGAAAAGAAATCCTATGTTAGAACCCACTGTGCTATTGGACGCAGAGAAAAAAAAATGCTTACGCAAATAGTAAAATTTTAGAAACTAAATCATAGAATTAAAATCTTAGTGTGACCTTTGGATTAACTTTGGAGGTTTAAATATACTGAAGTTGTTATAGAAGCCCATCAAAACCCATTTAGAATCCACTACAAGTGTCTCCTGAAACTCTACATGTGGAAGGATGAAAATTTTATAGACTTTGTTTTAGTCGACATTTTGAAACAAATCTCCCAACACTTAGCAAATAAATACTGAAATAAATAAAATCCTTTGAAGCATGATTGAAATTTAGAAATTCTCAAGTTGTCTTTAGGTTCCTGTTATTGTTAAAACACGTAAAGTATTCCTGTTAAGTAGACAAATACATATTACTCCACCAGGACTACAGAGACACATGCTCCTGAGAGCTGGAAGATAATACGGATCATTCATTCTCCCATGCAAACGGTGTCAGGTTCGACATTTTCAAACTTTGCTAAACTATTCCTGAATGGGTGAAATAATAAACTTGTTAAAAAACACTGTTGATCTAAAAGTTATTTACTGTATCCCTGTATTTAAATGTTCCAAATATAAGAACTATTAAATGGTCCAGGGCCTTTTCAGCTTAAAAGTAATTTCTGGATTCTTACTAACATAAAGAAATCAGTATCTGATGGCAATTTGAAGTCCCAAGTAAATTTCAATGCTCCAAATGCACTGGTATTCCTGCCACTATAATCTGAAATGAAAAGGCTTTTGTGGTCATTTTGTTACTGCTGAAATGGTGGGGAATTATAGTTACGACCACATACAATCCTATGTAGCGTCACATTAAGCAACAGTAAGAACAATACTAAAGTTTCTACAGTCATTCATAAATTAAAAGACAGCTTTGTTCTGTAGATCTCTTTTTTCTTTTTTTTCAATTAAGGATCAAATTAACATACAGTATATTTTGGTCTGGAAAGTTATACAACAATGACAAAAAGGAAATCATGTAGTACTAAGCAGTAAATGACTACATGACATAAAACCAGGTGATCAGAAATAGAAATGAAAAGTCCGAATATTTCTGACTCTTTCAACTCTCAGACTAACGTCGGAGAAGTTTGAATAAACTGTCATTTAGGAATTTAATTCCTTTAAAGCAGCAAGGAAAAGCGGATGGCTGTGGATGTCATCTACCTGGACTTTAGTAAGGTCTTTGACACTGTTCCCCACAGCATCCTCCTGGAGAAACTGGTTGCCCATGGTTTGGATGGGTATACTCTTCACTGTATAAAGAACTGGCTGTATGGTCGAGCCCAGAGAGTGGTAGTGAATGGAGTTAAATCCAGCTGGTGGCCGGTCATAAGTGGTGTTCTCCAGGGCTCAGTTTTGGGTCCAGTCTTGTTTAACATCTTTATCAATGATCTGGATGACGGGACTGAGTGCTACCTCAGTAAGTTTGCAGGTGGCACCACGCTGGGTGGGAGTGTCAATCTGCTTCAAGGTAGGAAGACTCTGCAGAGGGATCTGGACAGGCTGGATTGATGGGCCAAGGCCAACTGTATGAGGTTGAACACGGCCAAATGCTGGGTCCTGCACCTGGGTCACAACCACATGCAATGCTACAGGCTTGAGGAGGAGTGGCTGGAAAGCTGCCAGGCGGAAAAGGACCTTGAGGTGTTGGTTGACAGCTGGCTGAACATGAGCCAGCAGTGTGCCCAGGTGGCCAAGAAGGCAAATGGCATCCTGCCTTCTATCATGAATAGTGTGACCAGCAGGAGCAGGGAGGTGAGCATGTCCCTGTACTCAGCACTGGTGAGGCCGCACCTGGAGTACTGTGTTCAATTTTGGGCCCCTCACTACAAGAAGGACTTTGAGGTGCTGGAGCGTGTCCAAAGAAGGGCAAAGAGGCTGGTGAGGGGTCTAGAGAACAAGCCTTACAAGGAGCGACTGAAGGAACTGGGACTGTTTAGTCTGGAGAAGAGGAGGGTGAGGGGGGACCTTATCACTTTCTACAACAACCTGAAAAGAGGTTGTAGTGAGGCAGGTGTTGGTCTCTTCTCCCAGGTAACTAGCAATAAGACGAGAGGCAATGGCCTCAAGTTGCATCAGGGGAGGTTTAGACTGGATATTAGGAAAAATTTCTTTACTGAAAGAGTGGTCAGGCATTGGAACATGCTGCCCAGGGAGGTGGTTGAGTCCCCATCCCTGGAGGTGTTCAAAAAATGAGTAGATGTGGCACTTCATAATATGGTTTAGTAGGAATTGTCGTGTTGGGTGGATGGGTGGACTTGATGATCAAAGAGGTCTTTTCCAACCTATGATTCAATGAGTCTATGATTCTAAGTGTTAGTAGAAATTCCAAGGCACAATGCTATTTTCCTTTTTTTAATAGTATGATTGCATAGATGCTGAAAGAAGCAGCTGCTTCTGGGGTTCCTTACACTGGCACACAGACTTTTGTCACACACCTGTGACATTACCAAATACTTTCATCTTTTTTTATCTGCACAGTTGTCAGAAAACTGTAGCAGCATCAAGAGGATCTGCCTCTGTTATTCAGCACCTTTTGATAAATCAAATCTCCATCTGAGAATACGCATTTTTGTAATTCATTATTTTCTCAGTGTGATATCAGGATAGTAGGAAATGAACTACTGTATCTTCAAACTCACGTCCTCCCAGTAGAAAAATGTCTTTTTTTTAATTTGTTGAAATCTATGTTTTTTCTGTCTTTCTGAGGTTACTGTCATTGCATTTTGATATGTAATTTTATGGAAGCAACACATTAAAATCAAATGGACACTATCTGGAATAATAATTTATATAAGGCCTCACTGACATATGTTATTGAGTTTGCACTATATTAAAAATGCTTATTTAACAAAATGATGTTATGCATTTTACATATGGAATCGAAGGGTCTCACACATGAGACATTACAGAGACACAAGGTGAAACTGTGGTCACATTCATCTTTCTGTAAACTCTAATTGCCCTAAGACCAAATAAGACTAGAGCCATTCTGATATATTCTTTTCTGCTCACATTTTTTTTTATTTGTTTTAAGTAGCTTGTAATATTTTTGTACTTTCTTCTACCCTACATTAAACTACTGTAATATAAAAAATGCATTTTGAAATTGTCAGCGAGTTTGCTCAATAGTAAATTATTTTGAACAGTCCAGGGATTATCAAAGCAGTCACATTCCAACTTTTAGAGAGAAGACATTTCATCACAAGTCTTCTGTCTCAGCATCACGCCATGACAAGCAGTCACATTCTGAAGTTGTTTATGGCTCTGTGTACGTCCATGCACAAGTGAAATCTAGAAAGAAAAACATGGGTTTTGGCTGTGGATTTCCTGACTCATTTCTAGTTTTACTTTTATACTGGGAACACCAAAAATATTCATTTTGTTAACTACGCAAGATTGTCATCAAATATCTCTTCTGAGAATCATGTGAACATTTTTATCCTTTGCGTTTACTGGTTCACAGCTAAAGGGGATCAGATTAGAAACAGGTGCTGGAGAACAAACCTCAGAAGAGAGGAGCCCTGGCTGGCAAAGCACCCATGGCTGGGTGACCTTCTGGTGTCCCTTCCCACCTACATTGTTCCTTGCTTCTAAGAAAATGCTTCCATTTTCTACAGCCTTGGGGTATCCACCCTGACTTGATTTTAGCCCTAAAGTTCAAAGACTCTTTCCTAAACATTGACACTAACTGTACTGGGTCTGTTTAGGATGGAGTTAACTTTCTTCATAGCAGCGTGTATGGTGGTGTGGTTTAGATTTGTGGCCACAACAGTGTTTTATCAGAGCAATGGTCTATCTATTGCTGACCAGTACCCACACAGCATACAGGCCTCTGTTTCTCACACTACCACGCCAGTGATTAGACTGGGGATGCACAAGGTGTTGGGAGGGGACACAGCAAACTAAAACAGAAAAAAGAGATACTCCACACCACATAACATCATGCTCAGCAATAACAATGATCATGAATAGAAGAGTTTCTCTAAAGTACATGTTGACTGGAGGTGGGGCATGTCTGCTGTTGGCGAGTGATGTTTTCTGCATCACTTGTTTCTCCTTTTCTTTCTTATTCTTATTTTTTCTTTTTTTTTTCTTTTTTTCCTTCTTTTTTCTTTTTTTCCTTTTTCTTTTTCTTTTTCTTTTTCTTTTTCTTTTTCTTTTTCTTTTTCTTTTTCTTTTTCTTTTTCTTTTTCTTTCTGTTTTTTTTTCTTTTTCTTTTTTTCCTTTTCTTTTTTTCCTTTCTTTTCCTTTTCCTTTTTCTCCTTTATTTCATTTTTTTTTTAATTTTCTTGTTAAATTGTCTTTGTTTTGACCCATGAGAGTTTTTCTGTTGCTTTTTCCCTTCAGATTCTTTTCACTATCCTGCTGAAGGGGAGTGAGTGAGCAACTGGACGGGGACTTACCTCCAGGTTGGATCAACCCACCACACTAATCTTGAGGGACATCTGAGTAGCTACCAACAGAGAATGAATTCCTTGAGAGGGAAAAATCAACAAAATCTGCCTCTGCAGATGCTCTTGGCTTCCAATGGACTGTTAGCAGCTGCTCCCACTTTCTTTATGTGGAATCACAATTTTCTTCTTCAAGACTAAGCACTGAGGAGGAATTTTTGTAAGAACGTGTCCTGGTTTCAGCTGGGATAGAGTTAATTTTCTTCCTAGTAACTGGTAGGGTAGAGTGTTGTGTTTTGGATTTAGTAAGAGAAGAATGTTAATAATACACTGGTGTTTTAGTTCTTGCTAAGGAATCATGGCCTTTTCTGTTTCTCACACTGCCCCACCAATGAGTGGGCTGGGGGTGCACAAGAAGTTGGGAGGGGACACAGCTGGGACAGCTGATCCCAACTGACCAAAGGGATATGCCATACCATACAATGCCATGCTCAGCATGTAAGGCCGGGGGAAGAAGAAGAAAGAGGTGGATGTTTGGAGTGATGGCGTTTGTCTTCCCAAGTAACAATTGCATGTGATGGAGCCCTGCTTTCCTGGAGATGGCTGAACACCTGCCTGCCTATGGGAAGTGGTGAACGAATTCCTTGTTTGCTTTGTATGCATGCGTGGCTTTTGCCTTACTTATTAAACTGGCTTTATCTCAACCCATGAGTTTTCTCACTTTTACCCTTCTGATTTTCTCCCCTATCCCACCGGGGGAGAGTGGTGTTTTGTTGCCGGGTGGGGTTAAATCATAACAAGAAGTCAAGTCATGTGTCATTCTGTGGCATTGCACATCATAATATCTCAGCTAAGAATCTCTGCTTTGCCAAGCATAAAAGAAATAATGGCAATGAGAAACGATCAACTAACAGTGCACAACAGAAAAAAAAATTGTGAGTCGTAAGCTTAAATATGCGTTTACATATCAAAGAGCAGCTATCTTGTTTCATAGTGACTGAAGTTGCAGGCAGTAATGTAAGTGTATAATTGTGAGTCATTTGGGAAATATTTTAGCTCTTTAATATCTAAGTTCTGGCATAGTACATATGAATAATACACCACTTTAATGATATTGCATTGTGTCTGGCTCCCATTGGATTTTTCAGGCTAGGTAATGTCTGTCTAGCCCAATAAAATGCTCAGATGGCTTAAATGGGAATCTTGATGTAGCATTAAGCTGTTTCAAGGACCTCAGGTGATTAGCAAGTAGGGTGCAATTTGCCTCTAAATTACAACTGAGCCAACATCCCCTTGTGGGGTTTCTGCATCTTCTGCAAAAAGCAGCATTTTAAAAGTTAGTTGGAAAAATGAAATTCCATCTCACAATGAAATCCCTTCCCCCAGTACTACTTATATGTTCAGTATTTTACTTATCAGAAGTTTGGTTTTCAGAAAGAAAGCAAATCAAACAACAATCAGGATCTTTATAAAATATCTTTCTACATCATTCAAGACAAGGACAAAACTTATTCCTTTTAAATGAAAGCAAATCAGTCTGTTCTGCTTTAATTTTTTTTCTTACTCCTCTATTTTGACTTCCATCTGCAGAATTAGCAGCTTGTCTGAGCAGTGAAGCACATGTATGTTAGTCTACAAATGGAACACCTTAAGCTGTTGTTTCCAATTTGTGTTAATGTTTTCCAAATGAACTCCGACATTTCTGTGAAAAGTGAAAATGAAATTTGCCGGTCTCTCATTTGTTCACATCAAACCCCCCAAATCACTCTTTGATGAATAAAAATATATCAAAACTAACTACTGAGAAGATATTTAGTCCTAATTTTTAACTCAGGTTGTTTTGAATTTTATATTCTCCTAAGGCACTGACCGCAACTGTCTGCAAACAATTTGTAAAATAAATGTATGTTCTTCTTCAGAATAGATCTTTAATTCCAAACAGTGCGTAAATTTTTCACCCTCTCTGTGACACTTGTCATCCTATAGCTATAGTAACTTAATGCTTTTTCATCCTCCACGCTCTCAAGAGTGAAATCAGGATGGACATGTTTGTCACCATGGTAGCAAAACACTACAAGTATTTTAACCAAAGCAGATGCAGAGAGCAAAAATCCCCAGATTCCTCGGTTTTCCAGAGCTTTGATGTGGCTCACTTAACTATAAAAGAAAGTGGAATGTTTCCCTGTTTTTGAATGCTAAAGAAACCTGCATATTCTGAATCTCAGCTTGTATTTCCCCTGAGTGTTGGCATATGGCTAGTTACTGTATGTTTTCCCCCAGGATGGACAATGAAAGCTTGTTACAGTAAAGTTGCTATTTATAAGATAAGATCATTTTTATAGGACGCTTTGCTACAGTAGAAAGACTTTCAGCTTGTAATAATACCATAGTGGTTTACAAAATAAGTAATCATAGAATCATAGAATCATTACTGTTGGAAAAGACCTCTAAGATCATCAAGTCCAAACATCAACCCAACACCACTATGCCTGCTAAACCACGTCCTGAAGTGCCATATCTACATGTTTTTTGAACACCTCCAGGGATGGTGACTCCACCACTTCCCCGGGCAGCCTGTTCCAATGATTGACCACTCTTTCAGTGAAGAAATTTTTCCTAATATCCAATCTAACACCCCTCCAATGCAACTTGAGGCCATTGCCTCTCGTCCTATAGCTAGTTGTTTCGGAGAAGAGACTGACACCTGCCTCACTACAACCTCCTTTCAGGTAGTCATAAAGAAGGAGAAGTTCTCCCCTCAGCCTCCTCTTCTCCAGACTAAACAAGCACTCCAGCACCTCCATGTCTTTCTTGTAGTGAGGGGCCCAAAACTGAACATAGTATCTGAGGTGCAGCCTCATCAGTGTCAAGTACACTTCCCTGCTCCTGCTGGCCACACTCTTTGTGACACGAACCAGGATGCCATTGGCCTTCTTGGCCTTCTTGGCCACCTGGGCATGCTGCTGGCTCATATTCAGACAGCTGTTGACCAAGACCTCCACGTCCTTTTCTACCAGGCAGCTTTCCAGACAAAATGATTGCTCAGCCTCGTTAAGAAAGCATGCACTTGACCTAAAATAATACACAGCAGAGGCACCTCGGTGTTAGGTGAAATAATCTGAAATTTGCTGAGCATTAGGTGCAATTTGCTGAAACAAATTTCAGTTTCCCTTCTACTTACTTGTTCCTTTTATCCTGTTCCTGAACTAGTACTCCCCTTCTGTAAGGTACAGAGTTTACAGCTCAGTGTGGCTCTGCTTTGCACTGCTGACCTTTGGGTGGTGTAAGGTTGACTTGTCTTAACTGCAACAGCCCCCTTTTTGATTTTTTTAATCCTATTGCAGTTCAATATCCTGTGATCATGACTGATATAACACTATCTTGCCATCAGGAATTGTAATTAGGCAATACCCTGTAGACAGGGCACTATCAAGGTCTTAATCCACCTGAATGGTGAAGGAAAAGATCCACCCCACTTCCTAACACATTCAGTGAAACATGACAGATCTGCCCTATGCAACAGACTGTAACTCCTGAAAGTGCCTTCAGGCAATTTCTACAGTCTCTCACCGGAGCTTTTTCTATAGGGAAGCAATGCTGTTCTGTACTGTCCCAGGATGAAAAGAGTGAGAAGGCACAGTCTAGCTCATTGCACATTTCTTTGGCAAGCACCAAAGGCCTCTGCTGAATATCATTCTAGCCTCCTCTCCCTCCTTCCTCCTCCCCAAATATTGCAGGAAATACAAGGATCTCATAAAATTGAGAAGAGCTTGTGGACTGAGTTTAGTAGTGATGAAGTAGGCACTTTATTACTACCCACTCTGATATAAGTCAGCCTCAACTGCAAACAATTAGAAATGCTATAGATGGAGGACATAAAGACATTCAATCTTGCAAAAAAAGCTTAAAATTTGTAGTTAAGGAGGAAATTTATTATGAGTGATATTGGCTCTGGTTTGTCCTTCATTGCCAGTTTTTTTTTTGTTTCAGCAAATGGAGAACTATAATTTTTTCAGTTAGCTATTATGTGGTGCTAGCTTTATTGCAAGCAACACTTGTTTACGAAAGCTTTAATATTATTGTTTCTGGCCTAGTATTATTAGAGTGAATGGTGTTTCCGAGCATAAAACGATGTTCAAAGAAAAGATGTATTAAATGAAATCTTGGAAATTAACATTAAAAATCCATGCATTTTTACTCATACTATGTGCTTGTTCTGTCCACTGATGATAATAGCTTACTAAAACTGTCAAGACTGTAAAACATCGTAAAACAGGTAGAGAAGAGACAGTCTTCCCTTATTTCCATTACAAATATCGCCTACTTTAAGAAAAAGGAAGAGGGACTGGAAAATTAGGCCATCACTGTAGACTAACTATGGCAAATGCAAAGCCAACTGCTACACTATATTCTATCCTGTTGAAATATTTTTAGCCCTCACTCCAAGTATGATCAGCCCTTGCTTGAGCTGCCATGGGGTCCTGGTCTCTGGGTGGGGTGGGGCTGGGAGGAGTGGTGGATACACCAGAAGGCTGTGCTGTCATTCAGCAAGACCTGGACAGGTTGGAGAGTTGGGTGCAGAGGAACCTGATGAAATTCAACAAGGGTAAGTGAAGGGTCCTGCACCTGGGGAGGAACAAGCCTACGCACCAGTACAGGCTTGGGGTGGACCAGCTGGAGAGCAGCTCTGCGGAGAGGGACCTGGGTGTCCTGGTGGACGACAGGTTGACCATGAGCCAGCAGTGTGCCCTGGCTACCAAGAAGGCCAATGGGATCCTGAGGTGCATCAAGAAGAGTGTGGCCAGCAGGACGAGGGAGGTTCTCCTCCCCTTCTACACTGCCCTAGTGAGGCCCCATCTGGAGTACTGTGTCCATTTCTGGGCTCCCCAGTTCAAGAAAGATGAAGAGCTACTGGAGAGAGTCCAGCGGAGGGCTACGAGGATGATGAGGGGACTGGAGCG
>Ga0065711_1007440_pt1 | contig 17436 bp, 14 predicted proteins | sample Hoacrofraction12_FD_59098 | JGI IMG/M metagenome (GOLD analysis project Ga0065711, IMG submission 59098) | Hoatzin crop microbial communities from Cojedes, Venezuela - Epithelial fraction 12 v2 (version 2) | ecosystem: Host-associated > Birds > Digestive system > Esophagus > Crop | place... | reverse complement strand
GTCTCCTTCTCTGGAGATATTCAAGACCCGCCTGGACAAGGTCCTGTGCAGCCTGCTCTAGGTGACCCTGCTTCGGCAGGGGGTTGGACTAGGTGACCCACAGAGGTCCCTTCCAACCCCTACCATTCTGTGATAACATAGAGACTTGCAGGCTTAGCACCAGTGTGTTTTTTCAGCACAGAGTTTATTGCGTGTCTGGATCCAGTTTTTCCAAGTTCAGGAAGATGCTAGTCCTACTAACATAAAAACACCCCCGCCCACAGATACTTCGTTTGTAGGCTCTCTGAGCTGGCACAGGTAATTTGGCTCATAGATAATTACATGTTTAGAAGTAGTTGGTTTAGGTAAGTAATAATAATTTTAAAACCAAAATGCATTCCTGTTTGCATCAAGCAAGCAACTGCCTGGCCTAATGGTCGGCTGGCTGTCGCTGTAGTAGTTGTTTTTGCAAAAATAGCTGCCTTTTGGGTAGATGGAGCTTTTCACACCGTGTGCAGATCGGGTGCAGGCTGGCACGTCACGCAGTTCTGCTGTGCGGTAACTGCAACATCCGCAGGGCAGTGATGAGGAGTATGGGTGTAGAAGTTTAAGTACAGCGCTGACTATTTAAGCTGGAAGTTACTTTTGCATCGATTTCCCTTCTGTGTCTCCCATCACCAGTTGCATGTCGCTTGGGAAACCAGGGGAAAGCAGTCTTTGCACTAGACTTTCTACATAAAACTTAGTGATAACGTAGTGAGGTAAAGGAGGAAAAAGCAGTGATGATCATGGTTTAAAAGCAAACATAAATAACTCAGTTATGGACAGCTTTCTGTTTTATCAGTGTGAGGTGTTAAAAAAAACAAGTATCACACTGTTGCTCATCAAACTGGACTAACAGCATTAAAACATACTTTGTGATGGATGTGTGTATGAGGGGAGAGGTTAAAAAAAGGGCTGCAGGAAACAATGTTTTAACTATAAATTAACCCTGTAGCCATTCTAGTAGTATGCATTGTAGGTGATTGGAGAGAAATTGCAACAGAAAGTTTGTCTGCTAATCCAGGAAAGCATTAAAGTGATGTTTTGAATCACAACCTTTAATCTGTTGTGCCGAACATCCCATGTTGTGATTCTAGATAACCACTGAAATGAATTGATTTTATGGAGTAGATAAAAGTCGTAATAAGCGTTTGAATTGTCTTGCAGTTAACCTTCTTCAGCAGTCTGAAAAAAATGAGAATAATAAATGAGAAGCTGATGAATGAAATCTCAAGTCAACCGAATGATACGGATGTGAGTCACTGATGCTGGATATTATTTATATATATATACACATACAGATACTTGTCTTTGTTTCCCTTCTCATGATAGGATTAATCGGGACATGGAGCATACCGTTGCTTCTTGTGTCATGGATGTGCTCTGAGCTAGTTAGGGAAGTCACTCCACATAGATGTTGCTACTGCATTTTCATCTGTTTTTATGTTCTCGTGCTTCTAGATGGTGCTGAACAATGATGCAGAGATAATTGCACTGGAATTTGGAGAAATTTTCAAAACTCTGGAAATGAAGAAACGGCAATTGCTAGAAGATGTTGAAAATCAAAGAAGTAAAAAAGAGAAAGAGTTTCAAATTTGGAAAAAAATGAAAGAAACTCACAAGAAGACCATTGAGAATTTTTTGAAGGATTGTGAAAAGCTTGTGCATGAATGTGATCCTCAGCGTTTCCTGGAGGTGATGGCCTTTCTCTTATCATTTAATATCAGCTGTATGATGAACCTCAAATGTCATATAGAGCCTGCTGTATTGCAGATCGTGATAATGAATGGATCAGGATTCTAAACCGTGCTGTCAACTTTGCACAAAAGTGTGCAATGGAGATAAAACATCCTATTCAAAGCTAGCTTAGGTACTTCTGACATACACTGTACTTTGACCCTGAAAGTCTTCCTCGTAGCGTTTAAGGGAACTGCAAAAAAACCCCACAGTTTCTGATGTGGAGACAAATGCTAGAGGAACCCAAGACACAAGCTTCTTCACATCTTCGCTGTTACCTAAGCTAGTGTAGACATTTTCATCTTGTTTTTGTCAAACACTGTGGCTGCAGTTGTATGGAGTTTAGGCAGATGGTAGATATGGGGAAAAGTAGTTCAACTACTGAACTGTGTGTTTTCTTTAACTTCGAGGCTTATGCTTTCCTAAGAAGCCGCAGCGTAATGCTCTTTTCTGCAATGGGCCTTTTTGATGCAATGGATAAATGAGAAGCTAAGAAATTACATAAACATATGGTTCATTATTTGAATGCCTTCATTTGGCTCGAAAGGAGTTCTTTTTGTCTTCAACACAAAATACTACAAGATAAATCATTGTTCCAGACGCTTTTTATACGCTTGGCTGCTCTTTTTTTTTCTTTCACTTTTTTTTTTGAATGTTAACAGGTTTATTTCATGTAGTTCTGTGAAATGAAGACAGGGAGTTCAGTCTCTGAAGTATTTTGATACAGCAATTATCTCCTTCTTTTGAGAGGTGGAGGAAAACTCACTCATATCTTACAAATTCTTGTTTTATTTATAGGTGGCCTGTGGCTTGAATACAAGGTATACGTTATTTTTTTTCATGCTCTGTTAGTTCTCTAGTGTAATTTTAAGATTAAAAGAGAAGAAAATAGTTACTTTGGATATGGTCAGATATAGCAACTTAAAATGAAAATACTATTTAGTAATTAAGATATTATAATGCTTTCAGATTTTTTGATGCTCCATGTTCCAAATTTTAGGAAATGCGTCAAGAATTTTAGTGATGTGCTGTGTGGGATTAGACATAATCAATCTTTTGAATTGGCTCCCTGATGAAAACTGAGTATAGGAATTCATTAGTATATGGTGATTGGGTATTTCTAGATGTCTTATTTGAACTTGGGAACACTGAAGCATGCCTTGAGCTTTTACAGAAATCTTCAAGTCTAAAAGCGTGTATGGAGATTCTGCAGTGTCTTCATTTTTGTGTTTGCAGTGCGTATACCCTGTATATTTCTTTCTAAAGATACTTATATTTCTTACCACTTTTTAAGGAGAGTTTAAGGAAGAATGTTGGAAGTAGGGTTCTTTAAAATATGTTGTGGTTCAGAGTATTATTAGCAATACCTTCTGAAGAAAGAGTATAATTTAGATTTGGATGTAGTACACTAAGAAAAGTGGGGGTTTTTAACCCTGCTGAACTACAGGCACTACTTGCAATTTTCATTGTGTATGAAACCTAATTCGAGTGAATCAAGTAGTAAGTTTTAAGGAAAAAAAAAATCTAAGAAACTTGACATTTTATTGAAGAGTTATTTTTCTGATTTCTTCTTCATCTTAGTGATTTCTTTTTGAAATAATTTTTTTTTTATTAGGCAGGTGTAATTTAGTTGTTTGCATGTGAGCCTTAAGAAAAGTGTTTTAAGTTTGCTTTTTTTCCTTTTCCAGAATGAAGACTCAGCTTGATCTGATGAATATAGCATCCAGCTATGAAAAACCGCCAGAGTATACTCAAAAGAAGATGGATATTAAACCTGTGGTTAATGAAATCTTGGCTTTGAAGTTAATGCCTGTTAATGCAGGCATTGTTAAAGGTAGGGAAGATGGACTTAATATAGGACAGGATTCAGGAAGTCACTCTAGGAACCTGCAACTTGTGGAACTAATTGCTAATAAACAATCTGCAAGTGTTCAGAAAGCCACTGAGCAAACTAATGCATGATACGTTCATCAAGGGCTCTTAAATGCGTGTTATGAATGTCCTTTCTCTAGAAATTCCCTAGGTCGTATTTTTGGAAGCTGGGGTAAGTATCATAATTTTCCATACAGCCAGTATTACCACTGTTGGAAGTGTGTTGCTGAACTAGATGGACATTTGTTGCAGTGTAAGATGAGTGTTAACTACGCTCATATTAAATACTTTTACCCCATAGGAGAAAATGTTAGATTTTGTATCAGGGCAGGCGTCTCCAGGCATTTAGAAAACTTCTTAGGCAGGCCTCTTGCTTTATATCCCAGAAGTTTCGACAAGTACTAGGATCTCACTTACGGTGATATGCTTTTGTTCTTAATTGGAATCTGTGTTTAGATGCACAGGAACCTTTCAGTATTTTCCATATGTAATATGCTGTCATCAGTATTCTTGTATTCTTTCTAATAGATCTACCTTCTGGCGGAAATGAGAACTCAGCAAAAAATACTCTATTTAAAACTAACATAAAGCAATGGCAGGACCAGAAGAATACACCCAACACGTTTCTTGTAAGTTATTGACTATGGGGCTACAACACTGTACTATTTTGTTTATTTTGTCTTACCAAAATGAACTACAATATCTACTGCAAAACATTTTTCAGCCTGTAGCAGGACAGGAGGAAGCACTAGCAGATGGTAGCAGGATCTGCACTCGCTTAATGTCAATATCAGAAATGTCAGCATTTCAAAACTTGAGTCATGAGGTATGATTGAACATCTGTTGTAAGTATGGCTAAGTTACTATTTGTTATGACACAGTTTTCTAAATAAACTTGTATAATCTTTTTCGGTTTTCTTAATAGAAAGGTACCCTTCTAATGTTAGAATGTAAATCTGACTAGGTTATTAAACCTGTCAGGAGTTTACTCTTTTTTTTCTTCAGAAAGCTGGAACTTAAGTATCTGAAGTCACTAGTGAGATTATTTTTATATTTTAATGTGGCTTTTTGAGTCACATCTGTGGCTTTCTAATCCAAATAAGCTTCTTTGTTGCCTGTTTGGAGAGGAAGTTATCTGCCTGTGTTCTGTTTTCTGAAGACAATAGAATTCACTCTTCTAAGACTACCTAAATTCCTGATAATTTGACATGAAACTGAATCCAATCTCTTTTTTTGTTTCATTTCCAATGATCTAGTTATATGACTAGATTTTTTCACTGAATAGCAGTTCAGTGTGGGTGGCTGAGCATTGTTCTGTACAGAATAATTCTAGTTACAGTTAGTGAAGCATGGCTGGCAGTGAATCACCTAATGTATGTTCTGAGAATACCAATAGCAGATAATTAAACCAAAAAGTTGCTTAGGTCCTTTAAATACAGAACTATTTTTCTTTTGCTGTATTATTTTGGAGTACATCTGTTTTCTACTCCCACTGAGAATACAATTTATATAGTTATTGTACGTAGTAGAAAAAAAAAACAAACACCACCTAAATTGGTTTCAGATGGTTATTTTTCACGACAATCTGAGAATTTGTCACTTAATGTTTAAGCTAGTATTTTTAGCTATTTCTGGTTTTGGCAGTGACTTTAAATAGTTTTATATAGTCTTCTGTTTAAAAACCTACTTTGTCATCAGGGTTCCATGTGTATCTTGTTCAATTGTTTTTAAAGAACTTTTTCCATAATGACTGGTGTTATGTTGCCTTCCAGGAGCAATGGAAAAATACATCATGAATGCTATAGAATATACAAAAACTTTTCTTCAGTCTTAGTGTTGTATGTGAGTTTTATAACCTCTGAATCCACAAATGCCATTTTACTGAATGGGATTTTTTGCTGTAATTGTAGGAGTTGCGTTACAAATACTATATGGAACATCAGAAGCTCACCGATGAGTTCAAGACACACACTTTACCTGCAAATAAAAAGCATAAATTTGTAACTGCTGAGGCTTTGAAGAACAGGTCCTCAGGAACTCCTTTTGTATCTTCGCCTGCCAAAGCAAATAACACAGATAAAACAAAAATGGGAGCCCTGCAAAGAGTAGATGGCTTTGTTGAGGGAAGCTGGATTACTGGAACCAGTAGTCACAGCACCCCATGCCCAAGTATGAACTTTCCTGGAACAAACGGTGACTTAAAATTATTTCATGAGAGAAATTCCCAGGAAGTAACCACTGGAGCCTTATCAGAAAATTCTAAAGACTCAGTAATTAAAGAAAAATTGCCAGTGCAGGCATCAGCAGTTACTGTTTGCAATGAAACGGACACAAATTCTAGCACTTCATCTGGCTTAAAACCAGCAGCATCAGTACCTGTTGCTGTTTCAAATTCAGAATTTCTAGATGTTTCTGCAGAGAGACTTTCTGCTTCACTTTTTGCTTTCAGTGCGTGTAACAACCCATTACCCAGATTTATTAAAGATGCAGGTACATTTTCCTTTAAAAAGAAAGACAGGAAATATGTTTTCCCTCAGTTTTATCTGGGAAAATGTGACCGTGAGGATAAGACCACTAACCGGGATGAAAGCAAATTTGGAAAGCATGGTACTGTAACCAAAACCACAGTTTCTGATGCTTCAACCAGTCCTAATTTAGACTCAGCAGAAAGTGTGAAGCCAGATTTTTCATTTCGCTTTGGCAATTCAGAAAGAGACTGTTTTGCAGGATGGGGAGTCAGCAATTCCTTGAAGGTTTTACCATTATCCTCACTTTTTAGCCAGTCTGAGAAGCCATCTGACAAAAGTAAAAAATCTTTGCACATGAGAGAAAAAGCACTTTCTGCAAGGGAAGCTGCAGAATATGGTACACAGAAACCATCTGTCTCATGGGAACAAAAAGCTAGTGCCTCAGAATCTATCATGACTGTAGCTTGCAGTACTTCAGAAACCAATGCTGCAGCTGGGGTGAATGATGTCTCGGAGTCCCCCAGTCTCCCCAGTAACTGTGTATTTTCCTTCAAAAATAACTGTTTGCAGTTGCCTTCACCAGTATTTTCATTTGGAAGTACTGTCAGAAATACCTCTGATTCACTGACTTCCTCCGGAGTTTTGTCTGGAAATGGTACTGAAAAAATGGAAAGAGAGAAGATGAGATCTCCTGACAAAATGCCTCTAAGTCCAGGGAAGCCTGTATCTTCAGAGTGTGCAGAGCCTAGTTCTAGACATGGTCATCCAAAATGTGAAGGTTCGTTCTTTCCCATGAACTCATCTAAGAAAAGTGGAAGTGCAGAAATGCTCACTGATAGTAATTCTTCCTTTAGTCAGCCTTTAGGCTCAGTTGTCCTTCCCGTTAAATACGAGAACGCATCTTCCACTCCACTTACTGTTACAGCAACAAAACAAGAAACAAAGGTGAAAGAAAGTGAAACTGTTGCTGAAAACAACTGTTCCTGTCCCAGGATGGAAGATGAGCCCGAGTCTGCACTGTTGCAGAACACAGCTTGTTCTGTTCCTGGCCCATGCAACGATCCATCCGTAGGAGGTTCTGTGCTGACGGTATGTGAGGCCGGAGGAGTGCCCAGTGACAGCGATTCTGACACTGAAGAGCTGAGTCAAACATCAGTCTCTACTGATACCAGCAGTGCATCAGAGTATTTTTCTGTTGCTGAAGACAAAATACATACTAGAAGAAAATCAGAGACGTGAAGAGAGTGACATGGAAGATAACTTTACTTAAATAAGCTGGAATTAAATAAATGCTACTTCACACATTAAAAAGTGGGGATGCTTGTGATTTTGCAGCTGTTGTTCTCCCCGATTCTTGCCAACTGAGGTATCTCTGTGTTAGAAACATAACTGCTTACCAGCAAGTACAGTGTATTGAAGTGGTCTTTCTACTACAAACCCAAACTGAAGAAAAAACCAAAAATGGTGCCCCAGAAAGCAGGTTGCAGCAAAGCCTCAGCAACAGGAGGCAGCATAGTGCTGTTGGGGTACGGCAGCGCTTGCGCTAGAGTTAGGTTGGTAATGAGAGCCCGGATGATAGCCTTCACCTCCGAGGCAGGGAGGGAGCAGAGCCGTGGGGAAAATACAGGATGTTGAAGGGCGTTACTGAAAATTGTTTTGCGTATCTCCCTTTGGCTGTTTTTTTTTTTTTTGTTATGTATTTAATGTATATTGAAGGTGCGACTTCTAGTGTAATTTCAATAACTTCTTTTGGGCTTTTGAAATTGAAACACCACATCAATATTGTTGCTATACATTGCGGAAGGGTATCAGCTGTGCTTCTGCAACGCTGCCTTTATGAAAAGTAACCGTCACAATTGATTCTCAGCTCCTTTTGGCATCAGTTTGGGAATCAGCGTACAGATACGAACTTGCTGTTTTGATGAAAGCATTTGGAGAATCTAGCTTTTAAAGTATAGAAATCTCCTTTTAAAATTTGTGTAACAACAGGAAAAAAGGAAAACAGCACTTCTCATTGAAAGTGTTATTGATCCAGAACTCACTGAATTTTTAGTCTGTGAAATATGATATAAAGTGAGGATAAAAATGCCATCTCTTCTAATTTATTAACTATTTTGTTGCATCCAAGAGATAATTGTGCTTTATCTCCTAGAATACGCAGACGGTAGTACTAGTTCAGATTAAAGCTGTATCTTATATAGTGTTCACTCTCCAGCCAAGAGCTGGTGTCAGATTCTAAAGAAATTAATCCTGCATTAGGTAGATATGTCAGCTGGCAAGTATTAGATCAGAATGTTTAATATCCCTGCAGAATTTTTCACTGGCAATTAATCATCTTAAAAAAAAAAAAAATCTAAACTATCCTTGTAGCTTTGTAAGAGAAATATTACTTAAATCTCTGCAAGGCTTACCAAGACACTGTGACACAACACTTAAAAATGCTATTCCTGGTTTAGGAAATGTTGGCCTAATTTCAATTTGATTTGTGTTAAATTCTTGGCCTTGGTTTTTCTGTGGCAGTGCATTGCTCTCTCAAATGTCCTGAAAATAGCTTCTAGAATTTATAAAACTTACTAATCTTCCCTTTACATCTGCATTATAGTAAGGAACATGGTGAAAATTCTCATTACCGTTCTATGTTCCTCTCTTAAGTCTTCCTCTGTTCTCGTAAGAATTGTTCTGGTTTTATCTCTAGACATTCCTGTCATGTTTTGTTTGTGTAGGAAAGAAGTGTTAAAAAGGTCTTAAGTTGAATGACAAAGGCTGAGCATGATGATAATGGCAGAAACTGTCATGGATGGAGGTTGATCTCACTATAATGGAGAAATGGAACAACTTAGAGAGAGAGATAAGGCATCTATAAAGGTTGTTGTCAGAAGGCTGTAGAAAATGTTTTTTTTCTGCTACAGTGACAAAAAAAATTCCTAATGAGTTAGGGTTATTCAGAAACCCTACTGAGTTTCTTAAAATTGCTTATTTTTGACGTATCTTCTGTTCATTTCTGTTAGTGTTTCATGAGAGTTTGATAGTGTTAAACTTTGAAGCAGATAGTTCATCTTTTTGTGAAAATACACCATTGTAAAATCTTAAAGCAAATAAAAAGATTATGATACACTATTTTTAAAAGCAGAAATTGTTGATGTCTGGGTTCAGTACAGTCCTAAGACTGTTTTTCAAGCATGGCAAGTTGTTGTCTAAGTGCGTTACAGCCCAGCATTAAGGTTTTACAGGGCAGATAAATCCTAAGCAGGATGTCTTACTTACAATAGATCACAGTAAAATTGCAGTCCACCCAGATGTTAAATCTTTGTTAAATCTTATTTGAATTATCAATTTTTCTGATATTTTCACAAGTTGATGGTCATCTTGGTCATCTTGACTTAATCACTTGGTCATCTTTCACTACTGACTCCTTACTAAAAGCCGTAATAGGAGTGAGGTGCTTTTTATATGCTTTATTAAAAATGAAATGTTGACTGCTGTTACTAACACTCTAAGAGACATTACAGTCTTCAGCATATAAAATTAGTATCCTGTGACAGACCAAGTAAGTTTGGTTTTCACCCAGGATTTCACACTTTCTTGTCAAATAACTGAGAACACAGTGGGACCAATTTCTGACTTTATTCAGTGGTCAGTTAATTGGGCCTTAGCTAAAAAGATTACTCCATTTATATCAGAAAACATGGACAAGTCTAAGGTCACTTCTACCCTGGCTGCACAACAGTTGTGCAGGATTTATCTACATATGGCATGACTGGTCACACAGTGAAGAAAATAATTAGAGTAAATTTTAGTGTCCAAGCAGAGTTAAAGCAGTTTGTTCCTCCACTATGTTCCATTTCTGACATAATTTTGTTTCACGCATTAAAAAACTGGAAGGAAGAGTTGAAGTCAGTTGATGGCAGCTCAGCAGCACTACCTGATGACATACAGGTTTTCCCCCGGTATGTCCTAGCAATGCTGCCTAAAGAGATTTCAAGTCAAAGAGTTCATCAGTGATCACGTGATGAACACCAGAGCTAATTTGGAGAAGTGGGATTCTGAATTGTCTTTAATGCATGTTTTGTTTATTATCAACAACTTCCATCACTATCTTGGTCATCGTTATAAAATTGTGTGCGGCAATGAGGCTGTTGTCAAAGCCTAGTTTTCCTAGGTTATCTAAACACTAGTATGTGTGTGTATATTTTTTTCAGACTGCGAGCAGACTAAAATGTAGCCTTAAACTGAAGAATTTTCAGGCATAGTATGAAAATACTGCTGAAACGTTGCTCTTTCCAGCAAAAAACAAGAAAATAGTTAGGAAATGTATTTTACGAAACTCGGTGATTTGTATTGCAAGGGATTTTTGACACATAATGCTTGAGGTGTCCTGGATCGTTCTGACTCTTAAGGATACAAGAGGTGAAAAATGAAGCAATTCTTCATATGGTTTGAACATTTTATTAATCAAACTTCATTGTACTTATATAAAACCCTCTTTATACTTAAAATTTTGTAGACTAAAATTGCAGACTGGTTTAAAAGCTTTTATAATGGTTCATGAAAGTACTACATCATAACTTAATAGAAACCTTTGAAAATAATTAGAACAATTTATTTTATTATAACTACCAAAGTAATTGCTGAACATCCTTCACAACCAGGCTGAAAGTTTCCAATTCTATCCTACCAAGAGGCTCATCTCACCAGCTGTCAGAACTGACATTTGTTCAGACTACTTCTGAGAGCTGTCTTAACATATATATCACTTCCTGAAAAAAAAATGTGCAATTGAAAGAGATGTGCAATTACCTAATTTTGTAATCTATTAGAAATAATTATATTTAGTTGATGTTGGAGCTGCTAAAATGTCAGTGTGTAAAGGTAAATTTTCTAAAGTAAATTTTATATTACTAATATTGGATATTACTAAAGTTTTATTATGAAACATTTTTGATAACTCAGCCCTAGTCACTTCCAAACTTAAAAGGCAGCTGATCTGTATCGTAAGAGTAGTCTGTGCTGCTGCTTTTTGCCTTTTGTGTTTTTTTCTTCAGTTAACACACTTCAGTTTCTTTTCATAGATTTCACCCAGTTGTTGAAATGCCAGAAGAATGTTATCATTTGGGTCATCACACAGTTCACTCAGGGATGTCCTGTGTTTTTGTTTTTAAAAAAAAGCATAGTTTCATTTTATGTTGCTTGAAAGATTAAATATATATTGTATATTGAAAAGCATGAGTTTGTCATACCCAATAGACTTAATGAGGAGTGAAAAATCTTTGAGTGCGCAGTAAGCATCTCCTTCATTTAACCTAAAGAAAAAAATTCAAATGGTTATGCACTATAACACACTGTTTCACCTTGAATAAACCCTGCCATGTAGGTTGAGTAAGAATGCAGAGAGCACGTTCCATCGCCTCAAACACTGACATACGAGTTCATTAGGATTACTGTAGTATAACTATAAGCTTAAAATAATTAATAATGCTATAGAGACACGTTTCTAGAACTATACTGAACATATAAAAGACTCATGAGTCATATGCGTAATACTTGGAAAGATAATTTATTAATATTACCTTGGGAACATGGCTTCAACTGTTTGAATAACTAAGCTGTCACAAGCTAAACTGGAATGCTATACTTCAGACGAATCTGCTGGCTAAACTGAGCAGGAGACAGCATAAGTGTTCAGTGTTCTACAGATGATGAAGACCCTGTATTTTGCAAAAAGGACCACTGATTACTGAAAAGTAACTTTATGAACTCAGTCCCTAGTAATTAAGAATACCACATTAAAAAAAAAAGTTACAATCTGTATTGTGTTGAAAATAATAGCATCAGAATGGTTTGGGCTGGAAGGAACCTTTAAAGATCATCTAGTCAAACTCCTCCGCCGTGGGCAGGGACATCTTTCACTGGATCAGCTTGATAGAATCAAAGAATGTGATTCTATAAACTATATTTCCTCATCTCTTGATAATGTATCAAACTCTGCTATTATAACTACAACAGTGCATGGAATGTGTATTCTAATTGTTCTTATTAGAATCTTCTTTGAAGAGCTTACAAAACAGCAGGTAATATTACATGCTCCCAACAGCACCCTCAGGGACCAGAGTGAGGTGCTAAAAGCCAACCATACCCTGGGCTGCATGACCCAGCAGTGTGGCCAGCAGGTCGAGGGAGGGGATTCTGCCCCTCTGCTCTGGTGCGACCCCACCTGGAGTCCTGCATCCAGCTCTGGAGCCCTCAGCACGGGAAAGACATGGACCTGTTGGAGCAGGGCCAGAGGAGGCCACAAAAATCCAAGGGCTGGAGCACCTCTCCTGTGAGGAAAGGCTGAGGGAGTTCGGGCTGTTCAGCCTGGAGAAGAGAGGACTCCGAGAACACCTTATTGTGGCCTTTCAGTACTGAAAGGGGGCCTACACGAAAGAGGAGGACAGGCATTTTAGCAGGGCTCTGCTGCGATAGGACAAGGGGTAACTGTTTTAAACTAAAAGAGGGTAGATTTACACTGGATGTAAGGAGGAAATTTTTTTACAGTGAGTGTGGTGGAACACTGGAACGGGTTGCCCAGAGATGTGGTAGATGCCCTATCCCTGGAAACATTCTATTCTGTGATTTTCTTACTCATATAGAAGTTACTGGCTATGAGCACAAAGGCAAAATAAAGATACTTGATAGCTGGGAGAGGGAGCTTGTGGTTGAGCTTTTCTGAGCTGAGATTGGGAATAAAACAGATAGTGAATGGCTTAATTAAGAACTGCAAGCTAGACGTTTTATAAAGAGCTGGATTTAATGAACAAGGAATGTTACAGAAGGCTGGTGAGATTCAAAAGCAGACGTGATAATGATGAAAATGACAAGACGTCATGTTTAGCAGGTGCATCTCTAAAAGACTGAAGAGGACAACAGGGCTGTAAATGGTAAGAGCAAAAGAAAGAAAATCTCAAATTTAGCTTCTGAAAAGAAACAGAAGACTGATGCACTTTATAAGTTGCTTAACTAGGAAGGTGAAAGTGTGTCAAAGATTATTTGTTTGGAGCTCTGTCAAGTGTAAAAGCTTGACAGGCTCTTCAGAAGCTTTTTTTTTCAATTTAACCAAGGTTTTTTTCACAGTGAAAAAGATCAGGGAAGTTCCTGAAATTAGGAAGCCCAATGGAGTAATCTAGAAGATGGTAACTTCGTAGTAGAGAGATGTCAAAATTGAATTATCAGTACAAGTTGCTAAATGCTTAGAAAAGATTAGGAAAAGGGGAAATATTGAGGCAATACTGATACAAATACTGAATTACTGGCAAATTTTGGTTTGCTACTGTGAAAGTCAGGTTTGTATGATGACAGTCTTCCTGTACTAGAAAAGAGTTTATGTTTTCGATGCAGCAAGCAACAAGAGGTAGTCTGAGATTTCGGTCAAGATAACCTCTGTCACGCAAGGCAAGACTTCCCATTTATGGTACTGTTTTGAATACCCAGCTAACACTTTGCAGCCATTGCCACTGGACTTTAATGTAGTATACGTTTTATTCTCATTAAAACATTCAACTAATCTAATCATATTTAACAGCTATTCCATCCCTAAGTTCTGGAGGGAGAAGGCTTTAAAAAGAAAAAGATGTACTTATGTACAACATTGTAAACAATGCTGCTGTTTAACCGCATTTAAAATGGTCGTACATACCAGTTATCCATTGTCAATGCAATCAAGGAACCATGCTTATAAAAGTCCAGTGCATATGCATTGAGTGGCCTCCTTCTTCCCTGATCATCATACTTGTGCAAGTAAAGCAGGGGGCAGTTTGTGACATTAACTCCAAGGGAACGTAAGACAGCCTGAGGAAGAAAAAAAAACGTATCTGCTGAATAGCTACTGTGGTTTTGCTTATATGCCTGTTTTGTCAAATGTACACCTTTAGACCCACAGCTGGAAAGTTCCACACTTCTAACGCTGGACCGCACAAAAAATCTGCAGAGGTACATGTAGGCTGTAGACACAGCAGGGCTTTGTTAGTCAAGTCACCTACACTGCCAGTGCAGCGCTGGGATGTTCTGAGTAATTTAAAGTTTGAACAGGCCACTTGAGTTTTAGATGAGGAATTTTCCATATGGATGGATCATGTATTCAGACTTTCTCACTGATGCTTTGAATGTATTAATCAACCTTAAGCATGGAACATTTTACAGGTTAAGGGTGAATTTTAAATCCCCAGTTTTAGGAATTTAATTTTTTCTATTGCAGAATTGAGTCCTGTGGTAATTCCGTAATGCTACAAGGCCCGTGTAGAAGACCACAGGAAAATGCAAGCTGACAGTAAACTTGTTGATGTATATTACAGTTAAGCTCATTCACATGCTATCTAACATGATCACTGAAATCCTAGTTGAGAAGCAAATGATCAATGCAATAATGCATCCTTTTTCTAGGATCCTTATGACTACCATGTGATTGATCTTAAAAAAACCCAAACCAACTCCTGACGTGAAGAAAACAAACTGGGGATATGGTTTGAATCTGAAACTTTAGAGCAAGTTGCTTGTCTCAGAGTTGAAAGGAGAAGAGGCCTTGCAAGAAAGCAAACTACAGCTTTTTTTTCCCTACATCCATCTATTCTGTGTTTCTTGCACTGTGATAATGTGGTGCTATTCAGTGCTGATTTTTTTTTTGAGACCTTTCAAATTGTTTCTCCTAAAGAGTGACACTTGAGCATAGTGCCATCATATTACAGAGGCAAGAAGATTGTAATAAAATATTATTTTTCTTGAACTGCAATAAAATTCTGCCCCCCATGAAAATATAACTTACTTTATTAATGATCTCCCCATGAAATAGATCGTTATCAACCACTCCAGATAAACATGCAAAAGGTGAGATGGCAGATATGCTTTTGGTGTTGTCCATCAAATAAGACGCTAGTTCAGAGCCACGCCAATTCTTAGATGTAAAATCTAGGCAGGAAATTTCAAGTATAACGTAAGCTATGCAGACTCAAGTTGCCTTGCAGCGATCTATGTTAAAAGCAAGAAATTTTCAGTTCAGTACATAATGATAGGAAATAGAGTTAATCTTCTAAACTTAAATCCTTCTTGATACATGTTTGTTTCTTTTGTTCATAAGAACCTCTAAGCAATTTATTATAGTATGTAAGAAAGAGCTTTCTAGTGGTGAGAATAATTATGTCTCAATTCCCCACTCACAACTTCAGCCCTTCTCCTTGACACATCTGTAGCTAAAATTGCTAACAGCGTGAAGTTGTGCCAAAACCAAAAGGAACACTACTGTTAGAAGACTTATTTTACCTCCACGTTTTGCTCTGTCCTACACTGAAGAAAAACAGTTTTTTTCAACTTGTATTCATAGGTTGTAATAGCTAGACATCTAAAAATTCTTATTGCTATCCTCTGGATTCGCAGCCAACATTTTTCTTGAAGCGCTGAGCTCTAAAGAATGAATAGTCTAACTGAGGCCCTGTTAGGGCTTAAGTATGTGAAAGTTGTCACATACAAGTGTTCTGCTTTATGCAGCCCAGTATGAATTTCTGTTTTTACCACAGCATGGCATTTCAGTTGGCTTATGGTCTGCCTTTAACTTCAATCACTGCCTGTAGAAGACCTGTCTAGTTATTTCTAAATATATTTCTATTTCCTTTCTTCCTTTCCAAATCATCAACGATACTTTCAATCCTTATGCTGCAACCTTTTCTGCTTTGCGTTATCATAAGTATGCTGTAGTTACACTGTTTATGGGATTCATTAAAAAATCTCAGCAGTTGGACGTATTTTTTTTGCAGCCTCACCCCAAGTTCTGGTAAGTAAGTACAAAAGTCTCTACCACCTCTTAACTGGACATGGTTTGATCTTGCATTTCTTTTTCTGTAAATGTAGTGGAAAGTGTTTCTTTCAAAGTCATGTTTCTTCATATTGCTTTGGTTATTGGACATCATTTATTGGCATAAGTACCTTAACTGATTTAACAAATGGCGCAATGTTCTTCGTTAACTGTTACTTCAATCTTAGGCTGTTCAGATGTTGAAAATCTAACCTTTGTAAGATTCTAAAAGCAATTCAAGTATCACAGGCATCTGAGGATCTGCAACTGCATTAATGATTAGATAAGGAGGTTTTAATTCAATAATTACACTTAATATATTTTTCCTTTTTTATAAAAAGTCTCTTTGATTTTTATTTTTGCCACAAAATATAAAAGAATAGCAACTAAAATAATCCTTTTCCTGTACAAAATTTCTACCATATACAATATAATCTATAATGTTTGTAAAACAAAAGTGAAATAGAAATTGTATCTTTTATCAGTATGCTGGAGTCACAATTTTTGTCTTTACAAAATAAGAATGAACCTAACTTTCATAATAAAATCAATTTCACAAATTATGATTATGCATTAATTTTTCACTTCCTACCTGTCTTTGACAGTGGAAGTTTGTATTCTTGTTTCATATCTGCCAGCTTGGCAGTTGTCATAAGAAAACGAGCAAAATTCTCCTTTACTTTGGTGTTGTACTCATTTACAGCATCTGCAAAGTCTTCTGGCAGACCTTCTAGAAAGACCTGAAATAACATGCAGTTTATTGCTTAATACAGGTAATTTTTTCCAAAATTATCAGTTCTACATTTGTGAATACATAAAGCATTAGTACACACCTAGCATATTAGTAGAAAGAAGGAAAGAGTACAGCTCCAAACTTTACCCAACTTGTCAGACTGCCTGACCATCTAGAATTAACGGATCTTAAAGATGAACGTGAATTTCATGCAGATAAAGGCATGGAAGATAAAGAGTTGAGTATAAAATTCCCAGATTTTCACTCACAGAGTACCTGGCAAACAGCTCTACTAAAGATGTTTTTGTTAGCTAAAAAGGGACTTTCAAAGGGCTGCCTTTCCCAGATCTTGTTTTGCATATCTTGGTGTTTAACAGGTTCCCTACCAACATGAGACTAATGCTTTGCTGCCATGAGCCACAGCAGTCCCATAAATCCCTCCTAGATGACCAGCCACTTTTCAGAAACAAGTAACAATTTCCCTCTTGGAATGCTTGCTGGAAACTGGCCACAGAAGCATCTTCATGTGCAAAAAGTTTCCTTTTTTGTTCCAGCCATAGCTGTGTCCTCCCAAATTTTAAGGCTTTGCACAGAAGAGCCAACAGGAGTGCGTTACAAATATTTCACTTTCTGCCTGTACCCATGGTGGGTTAACTTTGTCCACAACCCCTTAGACTGAGACAAGTTTCTAGCAGAGCAAGAAGAAAGTAAATTGCTGTTTGGGGGAGAGATACTTGAGTTGTATTGTACAAAGAAATGCTGTGTCATTTACACTTTTACATTTTGCA
>Ga0065711_1006413_pt1 | contig 17436 bp, 11 predicted proteins | sample Hoacrofraction12_FD_59098 | JGI IMG/M metagenome (GOLD analysis project Ga0065711, IMG submission 59098) | Hoatzin crop microbial communities from Cojedes, Venezuela - Epithelial fraction 12 v2 (version 2) | ecosystem: Host-associated > Birds > Digestive system > Esophagus > Crop | place... | reverse complement strand
CCAGAAATTCCCCCCCCCCCCCCCAACATGTCATGGGGACAGAGTGATACGAGTTCCCATCAGCCTTCACCAGTTGAATCTCTATGACAATTTGCTTGGCTTTTTAGCATATTGCTTGTGGACCCTTTGCATAGGCACTGGATTTGTTTTAATCTCAGTCTCTAAACTGACCAAAGAAATTCTATCAGCTTGGCTGGAGCCCACAAATCGGCTCTCCACAGTTGAGAACTCGGGTTGTATCGCAAACTGACCTGAGGATGTTTATCAGTGGGTAGCTTATATTTACCAAGTATTTCAGGCTTTGCCTGTGTCTTCTAATTAAATCAAACCAACATAATCATACAATTCACATCATAAAAACCAGGCCAGTATATACTACTCATAAATTATCACAAAGCATCTGTTGCATGCTTAATCTGCTTTTTAAAGTGGGGGGCTGCCCTTGCATAAGCCTGTGTCTCAAGCTACTGCTTTAGCCCCCTGTTGTTTGGCAGTACATGATTGGAGGGCAAGACCACCTGTGCTTCAGGTACAGCATGCAGTGTAGAAGCAGCCAGCTCATTATTAAACAGTATCGCTAAACAGGTTGTTTAAAGCTTTGAACATTGGTCCTGAAAAGCTAGGATCCATGCTAGCAGCCCCTCACATTGAATAATATTTATTCCTAGAATTGAGAGGGAATAGAATTGTTTATTTGTTTAGAGATAGGGAAAATGGTTACTTGGAGCTATACAGAGAGTGTTAAATGAAAGATTAAAGTTTTAAAGATAAAGTGGAGGTGGGGATTAAGGAATTGCTCACTCTTTGGTCTGCAATTGTCATGTAGTGTTTTAGGGCATGGAATTCTGTGTGTTACTGGATTCAGCCCATGTCCTTCCATCTCTCAAAGTAAATTGTACAATTTCCCTCTTCCCTTTGGCTGCTGCAATCGTGGTAAAAATGAGAGGCAGAGAAAGAGATCGTGCTTTATGTCGCACGCACTGGGAAAGGGGGAGGAAGATGTAGTAAAAACCATGTGTCTGTTGACCTCTTGCCGCTGTACCTGTATGAGCTACCAAACCTTGGAGGAAGAGAGCTGCAGAATATTGCACACCAGTTCTTTCTCCTCCTATGTCAAGTGAGGGAATGGAATAACAAATAAAGCTTTCTACCCGGCCTTAAACTCACCTGCTCCTGGAACAGCTGCAGCAAGGGGGTGATACCTATGAAGGTCACTGTTGAAAAGAATGCCTTCGGTAATGCCTCTTCTTCTAAACAGTCTAGCCCAGACTGAGCAGATAGACAGCAGACAGTGTTGCATTTCATTTAAGGAGCAGCATGCTAGCTGCCTCAGTCGGGACTATCCTGGTTGGACCTTCATCGCAAGCACCTGACCAGCACCACTAACAAGCAGCCAAGAGAACGTAACTTTGATCACACCGGTTTGTCTTTTGCATGTCTCCATGAGTACAAATGGAGAATTGATTTTAATAAAGGTGTCTTTATAGGATTCCTCTATGGTGTCCTGAACAGTGTCTATCAATAGAGGATCTGACCTTTCTGGTAAACGGCCATATCGCTTTCACTTCATATCATCTTCATTGTCCAGGCCTGATTCCCTTAAGGACACACCTTATTGTTCTGCAATCAAACAGGATCAAGAAAAATGTTACCAGAATTGGGAACTGCTGTGTTCACTGTACTGCTTCTTGTACTCAAATAATATTCTGCTTTATCGGTGCAAAAAGCAGGCAAGCAGCTTCCATAAGGGCTGTGACAATGGACCTGTCAGTCACCTCAAAATTTTAACTCTGCAAAAAGTAAATGGGTTTGTTAAAATCTTCTAGGGACTTCTTTCACTGCAGTTGCATATATTTGCATAGTGATTCACAGATAAGTGCATGCCAATAGCCACTTCTGTGAACAGATGTTGACAGAAGTATCAAAAGAAGTATCAGAGTTATGTGAACAAGTATGTCTTTTTGCATGCACAGAGAAATGCATAATCCTAGTAGTAGGCTGGAAAATTCAGCTAGTTCTGCCTTCCAACATGTGTATCAAGTCACTGCATGCTAACCAGCCTTTGCAGAAGTATCAATGCTTCTCAGTAATATCAGGCAAGAATTTAGAATAAGAAGGAGAGAACCAGAACAACTGTGCTGCAGTAATATTGGTAATAGAGACATTGTATGCGTATTTACTGATATCTTATTGAAAAAAAACAACATTCAATTTAAAATGGTGTATTTGTCAAACAGTGCAGTTATTGAATATATTCTTACTGTTTATCATAACAACAATGTAGCAAATACTGAAATAATTACCTAAAACTTCAGACATTCAATATGGGCTGTTTTAGTAATAGGTTTGAAAGAATCCACTCAGCTGTGTATCTCCCTTGCACGTTGACGTTATCAAGATGAATCCTATGAAACAGGGACATTTGGTAGAGAGCTGTCACAGACCAACACAATATAGTGGAAAAGAGAACAAGTTTTGAATCAAGTTTCAGCATCCTTTATGCAGAAAAAATACTTGTTAGCTAAAAAGTAGGGAGAACCTATTTTGCCGATGACAGAAGCAAAGCAGGCTTTTATAAATGGTAATACATTTCCAGACACTAATATATTTTTCAGACCAAAATGAAATTTAGCAGTATGTAACCCAAACTCTGAGTCAGGGAAGTGAAATGCATGTAATTCTCTCTGCTTCTGTTCCTCCTGTGTTATTCTGAAGCAAGTCAACAGTGCTACTCCAGTAATAGATCAGTTTCTGTAACTGTATACAAAATATGATATGCACTTAGACCATGGATTTCTTTCAGGCTTCTATTGTGATTAACAGAGATGCTATCCACTTTTATGTTCTCATTACTGTTTTCTTTCAGATTATACATAGCTAGCATTCTTGGAACTTTGCTTGTGTTTCATCAGAGCATGAGATACTGGAAATCTTGTTTCTCCTTCTTAATACTCATCATGCTTTTGCTTTCAATTTGTGCCCAATAAATCAAATTTTCTATTACTAGGAACAGTCTAGTAAAGTTTTTTTCTTTTTAACATGGCAAATGATCTGAAGCGGACCCTTACCCACCCAGAGCTCTCCTTTTGTTGCAGACAGGAAGCAGGTGGCTTGATGAAAGCATGCTAAAAAGGAAGCAGAAGGGCAAAAAGAAAAGGGAGGGGGGGAATATTCAATTCTAGAAGATTTGTACTTAAGACATCAGGTTCAGAAGTCCTATCCTGAAGGTTAATTTAACTACTCCAAAAGTATACTGAGAGTTACTAGCAGAGGCAAGCTTTTGCTAATGGCTGTTAGGTACGTTCTTTTTTTAATGCCTAAATGGGTTTCCACATGACTCTCTGAATACTTGTCCGAAGTTCTGTCCCAATTTGCCAACCTTGGTATTTTGGGGATAGGAAGGAAGGAGGCATACAGTGTCACACAAAATTCTCAGGTTTAAAATCCCAGTATATTTTTTTCCCCGTTACTAAAAATCGTAGGCCCCATTTACAGATGTGCTTGTTGCAGATGAACAAGAAATTTCCCTACATGTCATAGCTAAAGCCAAAAAGTAGATTGCATTGCTACTTCATTAGAGCCCTCCTATGCCTAAAGCAGGGGATCAGCTCACATGAAGGAAAATGCTGCCTCCATTCACACAGATAATTATGTATCTCCAAGAGCCTTTATGAAAGGACATGTGAATTTCCTTGCGGTTCTACTAACTTGGGAGATCTCTTGTGTTTCCTACCTACAGACACAAGAATAGGGCTAAAGGTCTTCTCTCTGGTCCTTTATTATGGGCATTTTTTAAGATACATGTGCATTTTATTTCCTCCAAATCTGAATAGAAACCACGATTCATATAAAATTAATGAACTTAATTGTTTCACCATGTCCCTTTTCATTTCAGAAAATTTCAGCAGGATTAATTCCTGTCATTTTTATGCAAAAGTTTCTCACAGGTTGAAATTTTTATCTCAGTGACTTTGACCTCTTTCAGAGACACAAACTTCCCTTGACACTGCTGTTGAAATATAACTACTAACCTTAGATTCCAGCCCATGTTCTTTTTCTTAGTTACTTGGTGTTTCAATCTCCTTCCTGTATCTGAAAAAAGTAAAATTAAAATAGTCACAGAGATTTTGCAAAATCCTCATTTCAACATAATAGTTCATACTAGTGAGGGTATCTTACCACCATTTAGTGTAACACCTGAAAAAACCTTGAGTACTTTGATTTTCTTCAGTTCTCACTGTGGATTGCCCCCTCAGTAAGATGCCGACAGGCTTTGATACCATTTGCATGCTTGCAGCTGGCACAGACACAGAAAAATAAATTTCAGCCTTTGTAATTATATACGTGCTACCTCTTTATTTCCTAGGAATGTTATACCGTGAATTGTCTTGTTTGTGAGATGGTCGGGGGTGACTGTGGCATAGGATTAAAGCAGAATCCCAAAAATTAAATTAGTAACCGTCTCTGCTGCTGCCGTTAGCTTACTGAACTACAGTGATTCTGTTCTATAATACAATGTTTGCTCTATCAGGCTTTATAGGACTGACTATCACACACATCACCAAGCGCAGTGATGGATAGATATGCCAGGTCAATTAGTAAAATCATAGACTGGTGTTCAGCAAAACATACTTGGACTGATGACTAAAGCTTTTATATCTTGAAGTTTACAGAATTGCAATACCTTCCTCTGCCAGGGCTCTCATAAATTTTCTGTATTTTAGTATAGTCAAAATGCAGCAGCCTGCATCCTTGCAGGTATTCAACTAACTTTACTTTCTTTTATTTACACATACTGAGTGCCAATTCAGCTTGTTTAGTCACTTTTCCAGTCTTTGTAGTAGAGATCGGGCAGTAGAATTGTATTTAGAGATAGAGGGCTACTTCTCTGACCCATCCACATATTAGATGAAGTAAGTAGCATTAAGAGTCTCCATAACACATGAAATAGCTAGAAGGAAAACAAAAGAGACTATAAGGGAAAACCCGCTTGAACAAGAGCTTTGGCCTTCTGCCATAAACATAGTCCTGACTCTATCAAGGATTTCTGGGAAGCACAAGGACAGTAACTTACCTGTAGATTTCTCATCTCTGTTGTTTCTGGTTACCTTCTTTAGCAATTATGTTCTGCTAAGTAGAGGACTGAATGGTAAAGTATAGAGCAAAAGTAATCTTAAGATTTGTTGAAGATGCTAAAATATGAAATGAATACTTTGGAGTACAGTGAGTCTGAGCTGGTTGATGTCAAGAAGTGATATTTAATAGATTCTACTAAAAATAAGTTCATAGCTATTTTCAAAAGTCTGCTTTCTGGAACTATTTCACTGACGAACCTCCTTTCCTTTATCATAAAAATAAAATCACTTTTTGGCAGGGTTCTCTATAACCAATTCACAAGTCTATTTAAGTCTGCTTCCTAAAGTTTTATTTTTGTATCCTATTTGCACTGTGCTAATGAGCAGTGCAAAGTATCAGTCGCTGAAGCATGTGGTTTGAGCAGCACTGGACTTGCTGGGCACTGATTACTAAACCAGAAGTTAGTTGGTAGAGCTCCGACAAGCAGCTGAAACTTGTTTCTGAGTGTTGCCAGAATCACTTCCATGTGTTACCTATGAATCAAATGAGGTATTTTTTTTAAAAAAAATATCCTCGGACCTTTACCAGGTGTTGCCTCATGACTGATAGAAACTAACAAGCAGATTAAAACTCTCATCTCTTATGCTCTGTTAAGTTTTTTTTTTAACAAAGCATCTAAAAACTCCAGGTATGCTTATAGGACTGTATGCACACAGGAAAAGAGTGGTCCTGCCACCAAGAGTTGATAATTAAATATAAGAGGTAAAAGGTGAAAGTGAGAATGCAGGAAACACTGACAGCATCACAAAGGGCTTTTTGTTTAAGACTACTGCTAAAGTTGCCAAGTTATTTTTTCTTTTTTTTTCTCTCCTTTCTTTTAGAAAGCAAATGAAAACTTTGTAAGGATGGATGAGAAACAGGACAATGAGGTAATTGAAGGGGCAGACTGGTGAAAGCAGAAAACTTTTTGCCTGACAGTCTTACAGTCCAATAATGGATGAAGTAGTATGTTTGAAGGAAATAAACTAGTCAAGCATCTGTTATTCTAAGTACAGTCTTAAATCCATTCTTGTTCTGCAGAACAGTGGAAGTAGGTATGACTGAACCATAGCCTTATATTTACGGAAGTGCTGTACTGAATAAGAGTTCTGCTGAAGTTTGTGAAAGTCTGTCATCAAAGTGCCACTCCATCCTATGCAGTCCTCCTGCTCGAGCCCGGGACTATTACAGAATCCTCTTTAACTAAACAGAAGAGCATTTTGCCTATTACAATGCAAGTAGCACTTTCGACTAGGTAAATACTTCCTAGTTCTTAACGTGATATTTAAGACTGTAATTCCCATTTCACACTCTATAATTTAGGTATTAATCTTTGACTCATCCTTGACATTCTGCTTTACACCTACAAGTACTTTGGTGCACAGTGTGTTTTGGAATTTAAGAAAATTAGATATACTGCACTTTGCCAGAGAATGACTAGAGAAAAAGAGTACTTTTTTCCTAAGCTAGCTGAGTAAAAAGCACACTTCTGCAGTTTTAGCAAGTCTGTGTGTGTCAGGGCAGCTATTTCACCATTTCATAGGGGGTCTACATCCAACAGAGATGAACAAACTGTGCAGAAAGGAGAAACAGTTTTAACCTATTACCTAAATTTTTTTTTACACACTTTTCTATATGTGTGTGTGCACCTCTATGTATATATTTACTCCCTATAGAAGCTTTATGCTACAGATATTTCAGATGGGAACAGTTCTATTTCATGGATGGTTTCTGCACCTTATCCAGTTCCTTGGGACCGCACCTCTCCAATTAATTACTTGAATCTGTACTTCAGGATCTCTCCCAGTATTTCTTAGCCTTATTTACTGACTTCTAAGGCATAGATCTGACAGAGAACGGTCTGGCTTCTGTTTTTCTTTTCCAGGTTAGATTGTTTATGTGGTAGTGGAAACCCACAAAACTTTAATGCTGTGTAGTGCATCAACAGCATCTAGTTCAGGAGCCAGAAGCTGATGACGGCTGCCTCCTAATGATGCCTCTCTCAGTGCCACTGCTCTCTTTGTAGCATCTTTTTAGATACTCTATCTGGCACCCATGTCATAGCTGCCAACTCCTGCTCTAAAGCAGAGGTTGATGTGTGGCAGAGATCAAGACCTGAAAGACATTGTCCTGCCTGTAATTAGAGTGCCAGTCTGTGTGCTGGAGCCAGAACAGCTAGGTCCTGGAGGAAATAGCTTGCTCTGCTGCTTATGCTGCTTGACTTTAGCTTGAGGTATTTTTTTGCCCCTTCTTATCATCAAAACTTAGTGTCCTGAATCTCATGTGGCTGGGTCTTTGTGTGTGGAGGAGCAATACAAGCTGAAAATTTGCAGAAAGGATGAAATGTAAAGAAATCAATCCCAGAGGAGCAGCAGCAATGAAGGAAGTCTTGGGAAGGGGGGAAAATGGCACACGGTCACCTAAGGAAGAAATATGGTGTAGTTATACCTTACTGAAACGTAGGGAGCACTTGTGTATTGTGTCCATGAGTTAAAACAATGGCAAGATACAGCAGGCCTGCCCTGGTGTCCCATCAATGGTAACGGTCTCTCCTTTCCTCGTGCTCTCTTTGCTACTCCTCTGTTTTCTTTTGTGGAGCAAGAAGGCCTTTCTCCCAGCAGCTTTTCCTACTGATTTCAATGAGAAAATATTTATATGGCAGATTCTTTCAGGCAGGGATTATTTCTTCATTGCCTGCCACAGTGGGACATTTAGGCTATGACTATGGGCATTAGGGACTCAAGCAAATTATGAAGAAGAATAGTAGTGGAGTAGCACAAATTGTAAATTATTTATTCCATGAAGATTGTTTAAAGTAGACATACATCTGCTTAGCTAAATCTTTCAGCGAAATCCAGATCTGTGATGAATTGAGGAACAAAATGCAGCTGGGACGGAGCTGCCCCTTCTAATCGAAGTCGAAGGAATCCATTCAGTTAATCACCTCTTGAATGATCTTCTCAACCCCACTTCATGACCAGGCTCCTCACAGCCAGCTCTTGGTGTGGGCAGGGCAGAGTTTCACAGCAAAGCACACTGCCAGGGAGGAGGGGAGCCCATGTAACAGCAGCGGCTGAAGAGCTCTTTGCAGGAGCTCCACTTCGCCTGTTCGCTTTGCCAAGCAGCTATTGCCAGGGGGTGTTGGTCCCTCCCAGGAGCAGCCATTGCCCCTCCAGTTCCTGCAGTGGAAACGGAAACACAAGGCCAGCTCCTGTGGCAGAAGAGACCCAGCACCCACCGGGCTAGTGGCTGCTGCTCTCGGGAGCAGCAGCATTTGCTGTTGCCTTGCAAGGGGCGAGTGCAAGCCACTCTGCTCTTCACTTGCCAAGTGTTAGCTTTTATCCCGCTCAGAGTATTTATTAGCCAACCCAATGTGAATCTACATTGCTGTGGTTACTCTTGAATAAACTATCTTTTTTAAGGGGGGGAGTGTGGGTCTTTCCACTGTGATTGCCTGTCACCTCTGAGTCCTTCTATCTTCTTCCTTTGGAGTCAGCTGCTGAATCTTGGACTCACCATTGCCCTAGCTCAGATTCAGCTGGTGAATATGACTTACAGGAACAAATCAAAGTGATGGTGATCGACATCCTGAAAGAGAGAAGATGGCAAGAAGTCTGTGACTAGATGACAGGAATTTATTACAGAAACATATATGAGTTGTAAGAATAAAGAAGTCATGGATGTGAAAATAGAAGGACATCTTATTGGAACAGTAATGACAAATAAGGCTTTTTTTTTACCAATAATGACAACATCTGGCTTTGTCACAATTCTCCAGGTGACTGGGAAGTCCAATGGATTATTAAATAAATTAATTAAACAGCATCATTTTCTGAGGTGACAAAACTCAGTAAAAAAATTTTTGCAGAAGACAGACAGGGCTTGAAGAGCAGAGTGCTTGGGGGGGCTAGACAAATATTTATTTTAAGTATCTCAAATGAGTTTCTTCATTCAGAAGAAAATGGTCAATTGTGTTCTTCAAAGGTTCTCACATTTCTGAATATCATGGTGGCTTTCTAGTCACCTACAGAGGAATATAATTCTCCCTTCATCAAAGTAACTGAATACATTATTTCTACATGAGGCATTCTAGTTACAGCATCTTGCTCATTCATGATATGCACCAGAGGAAAAGAGGAAAAAAAATTCAATGTGCAGCAGAGAAATTGGGAGATTTTAAGAAAAGAAATTATAAACCTACGGACATTGTAACACTAGAAAGGCCTACTGGGGAGGTTGTGCTGTCTTTCAAGGGAGGTTTTAAAGTGTAGGTTAGAGAAACGTCAGTGAAGAATGAGCTTGGTGAGGCTAATTTTGCCTCGGTGCACAGGGATTAAATAATTTCTCAAGGTCCCCTTCTGTCTTGTATTTTTGTGAATCTGTCCTTTTGTTGTTGTTGTTGTTTGCTGTCCTTTTATTGATCTACCCCACAATGCTGTTTGTCATTTAGACTGCAACTCTGCATTAAGTACTGCCTTCAAAGACTTTCTCCTTCTCCAGTAATCCTTTTCCTGGAGAACATGCTACATTTCTTTTATTAAACGCACACCATTTGTGCATTCCAGTTCTCACCTCCTCAGGCTTTTACAATTGTTTCCAGCAAACTGCATTTTCTCATAGGCTGCAGGCATTGAGGGGAAAATTACAGCCTAGTAGTGAAAGTTCACATAACTAAAAAATGTTAATGTCTTCTAACGTGCACTCTCCACATGGGGTCAACCAGTGAGTTTGCAGAAGATGGGTATAAAACTCTGGTTGACTTCAGTAGTGGCAGCATTTGGCTAAAGGAGCCTGTTGTATGCAATAGAGAGCTGTTATAGATACTGTCCAACTAGTCCCTTTGGTTAGAGATACTTTAATTTAGTCATACACCATAACTAATTTTCAAGCTAAACTAAGTACAGCACATTCTGCCTTGTTTCTGCAGCCAGGCAACTCGTTCTCACTTGTTATGAGATTCACTGAAGCCTCCCTGTGAGTCGTGGATGCTCAGCCACCATAGAAACAAAGTAGAAGCCCCTTTGGGCTTGAAGGAGGAAAAGGAGGATTCTCACGGACAGCTCGTTTCTGTGGGCTCTTCATATAAGCAGTGAAGAAAGTGAGGGAGGATTACTGTGAAGTAACCTCCAGGGTAATAGATTTTTGTTGGCTGCTGACTACATACAGAGCCCTGGGAGAACAGCTTCCCAGCTGAAGGACCTCCTCAGCTGTGAGAACCTGGAGCGGGAGGAGGGGTGGTGACCCAGTTCAGGCTCCAGTTGTCCCCCTGGTCCAGCCCTGAGGAGAAATTTGGTTTTGGACAACTTTGTGGGAAGTTGTTCACGGAACTCAGTGACAAAGTGCTTACATGGCTTGCTGGCAGAAGCCCTTTTTATCCTAATACTAAAACATCTTGAATACCAAATACTTGCCACAGTCAGCGAATTTCAGTTTAGGACCTGATTTAAATAGAGACCGGTTTTATCTGTGTGCACTACGCAACTTGGATTGAGCTGTTCATATTCCTATACCTACACAAGCCAAAAATACAAGCCAAATAAGAAATACCCCATACCACAAGGTTACAGCCAGCATGCTGTTTTATAGCATGCTGCAATAATCGCTCCATACAGCAACTGTCTCCTTCCTCTAGACTCTGTCCTACTCCTTTTCAGTGCATTCCTGTTTCCATCTCCCCAACACTTGTAGTTCCAGACAGACAATCTTTCTTTTGCTGATGGACCTTGCAAAGGCATGGTCAATTCCCCTTAACTTTATTTTTCTATGTGGTTCCCTTGCTGGAAAAGTATCTCGTTAGACCTTTACCTCACTGAACAATGTTAGGAGGCGATAGATATTTGCCAATGGTCTATGCCTGCGTGCGGTAGCAGACTAGCACAAGGAAAGCAAGAAAGATGATTTAGAGGAAGCAGCTGGCCCTATCTGGCTTCAGTCACCGTTGTAAAGATGCGGTGCCTGCTCACTTTTCTTTGTACACTCTAAAATAAATACTGCAAAAAACATTTTCCTAAGTTAGTCGGTACTTTTCCCTTTTTTGCCCATGCTGGGCATCTCTAAGAGGCACAAAATTCTCCATAACTTTTCATGTTTTCTCTAAACCTACTATAAAGCCACTCAGCCTAATTTGTAGTGATACCTGTCGTTGATGACTGGTGATTGTTACAAGACTTCTTGTTTGCAGAGCACCACACTCTAATAAAGAATATAAGAATTCAGGCAATGGCAGAGCTACTCTCTCTCTCTCGAGTTTAATGAAGTGGAGCCTTTTCATACTTGAAATGCCTACTTGAGATACCTGGCAGATATTCTGAAGGTATCTGTAAAGTTTCTGTTACTGTTCTAAGAATGACAAAGGTATATTATCACACAAGAGCTCTCTTCTTGCTTTTTTGTTTGCTTATATATATTTTGTATATAAAAACGTATGTGGATTTATATGTTTACATACTATAAAAATATCTTCCTACATTTCTTTAAATCTGGCGTACTTGAAACTGAGATTTTTTTGTGCATGTGTGACCACTTCAAAGGGGGTAACAGAAAGAAGTTATTTCTTGATATGCTTGTGTTTAATAATGCTTTTTACTGTATGATATTCGGCTCTGAAATAGGTATAGATAAAAGAGGTAAAGAGCAGAGAACAGGAAGGCAGATGATCTGTACAGCCAGTTAATAACTGTAACTGTTCTCTGTTACAGAAGTTTCATAGCACAGAGCTGTAAGCAATGAACACTCTACATCTCTCCCTTCTGAGAAGATTTTAAAAATCCATATTACGTTTATCTTTTCATTATTCTTACTTTAATATTTTAAGCCCCAAGTTCAAGATGACTTCAACTTCTAAAGCTATAAGGGGCTAGGCAGAGGAAGGATTTCCAGACACTGCTTTGTAGCTTTTCAAGTTCTATGACAGGGACCGCTGATTGCAGCCTGCAAATATATTAAATACTGTCACTTCTGCTGGCTTGATCATCAGTGTCTGATTTCTCCTCTCCTTCCTTCTTTTACAAAGACATTGTTAGTTTGAATACTGGGCATTCAAAAACTACAAATATGACCATTCAGACAAGATATTTTTGGCCTTTGATAATTTCCTCAACTGCTTTTTCAGAATCAGTACTATTTAATTGGTCACTTGAGCTTTTTTCAGTGACGTTGAACCTCTGATGCATGTCACTTCAGAAGCATTTTCCAAACATTGTAGGCGTCACGGAGCAATTTTAGCATAAAAAGAAGAGTATAACTAGAGATGGCGGGGGAGCAAATTACATTTTGTATATATAGTATTAAATGCTTCCATTAGTTGCCATAGGGATGGGCAGAAGTTGGTCTGAAATGACAGCTTTTCTGATGCTTGATGTGTTTAAAAAGAAAACATTGCGGGGAGGGGCTTTTATTGTTATTATTACCTTGGGAGTCTTTTATAGGAGAGGGGGATATATTAAAGTCATATTTCTCAAAAAAATGCAGCGGGTCTACGTTAACAGACAGGCATCACCTTCACCTCTCTGCGGAGACACTGACCTTTACAAAACACACATCTTTAGCTTCAGGGCTGTAATTCCACAGCTGCTCTGAGCTTCGCATTTCCTTCTGTTGCGCAACACGGGAGCTATCACGGCAACCCCTCCTCTGGAGCAGTATCTGTAAATCTGCCGCAGCAGTAACCCAAGGAAAACGAAGTCTTGCAATTACTGCTGTGCACACCCTAATTACAATAGAACTGGTGAGACCTGGTTGTCAGATCGGGCTTTTCTGTTTGCTTACCATCATGAATCAACATTCACTTGGCTTCAATATCGGAAACCATCAGAAAGCAAGCCCTGCATCTATAGTTACACTATAAGCTCCTATGCGATCACATCAAAAAGCTAAGAGGTGCAAGTTGCTTACCTAAGCCTGTGGCCAAGTGGTGTTAAAACCCTCATTCACACCAAGTGTGATCAGGAGTAGGATGCCAGCTGTGTGGTTGCTGGCATGCAGGTCCTTGGAAAATTTGTGTGGATAATATGCATGCCACACAAGGGACACTTGCTGGTTTTGGTAACTAAAATATGTAAATAGTTCAGAAATAACTACTACTCAATAAGCAAATGAGAGTTAATCAGGAGGCTTAATGTTATAACTTTCGGTGTTTCTGAAGGTAGTCCATAAGTGAAGGATCTGACCTGCAAGCAATGAAACTGAGGTGCTGTGCTTATTCAGTCTAATCTAAATTCACTGGACTTTCCATTGATTTTTAATAAGTTTTTAAGAAAGTACCTGTGAAATGAAATTTTATTTTAAAAATTTAACTTCTAGTCTGTGCCATAAGTGCCTTTTTTCTTTATTCTCCTGAAGACAATGTTTTATTAAAATGACTTCTCAGCCTGGGGGGCACTAAGCAAACACTGAATGTTATTTTGAGAAGACCACCCATAGACTGTGAAATGTCATTTGTCAGGGCAATTATTTGTGGTCTGCCTGTGTGTGCTGTTCTGACAGTTCATGGGGATACACCTCACTAATGTGATCATAGTGTCTCTAATAATTAGTGAAACTTGGGCAACAGAATAATGCATTATTTTTCTTCTCAGTGGGGCTGACCGCAAATAAGTGCAACCCACAAAAAACACTGGACCTATCCTCAGCTGATGTTGTTTTTTAGGAACCATCTCCAGTCTGGTGGTGTTACAAGACCTGATCTTCTGTCAGGATGAAAAAACTGGAGGAGAGGATCTGCATTAAGTGCTCCATGGTGGAATGCAGATTTGTTCTTAGTACTACAAACTCCTACTGAAGGCACAAACAGGTTTTGCTCAAAGGCAAGCAGAAATTCTTGGAAATCACGAACATCATGAAGAGTTTGAAGTACTCTCCTGAGCCTGCAGTGTACGGTGAAAAGGGAGGAGGACGTGGGCAGAAAGCAGGCATGTCTGAGGAGACAGGAGAACTAGTGTAGCCCCCATCATGCTAACGGAACATGTAGCTGGAACATGTATTCCTTTTTTAGGCCAAACTTTTGCTACCAGGCAGAAGTAACTTGACAGCTCTATAGTCTCACTATGATTAAGAAAGAATTAGTTTTTTTCTGGCTTGTTATCTTGCTCATCATTTTTGATGTTGCAGAGACCTGCATTACACACGATCAAATCCTTCAATAAAGTACAGAAAGCACAGCAATATGTAGTTGCCTATACTTCCACAGTTGAAATGCACACTTGTGCACATAAAACAAATTGTGTCCAGACGAAGTTAAAGGTACATGCAAACCTTGGAGTAACANAGTAGTATGTGTCCAAGAATACTCCAGGTATCTGGATGATTTTGTCAATTACAGTCACCTGTTTCATTACAAGTCCTGTAAGTATTCCTACAGCGAAAGATGTGGCTCCTCAGTAGCTCCAGAGCAACAGAGGGTAGGAAACATAAGACAAGTGGATGTTTTTTCTGAAGCTCTTGTTGTTGATCTGTCTTCCTAGGGAAGTTAATTGTAAAAACCATAGTCCAAACACTTTTGAAAACCATATCAGAAGTTGACGTGGTTTTGGAGGGTAGCACAGTGTAGAAACAGGAACGGAGATTGATTTTTATGTAAATTGTTCAGAGATTTGCATTCATATGCATTATTTATCTACGTATGTGCGGTGCCCTATGAATATTAAATCTCATAATCATATTATTTGAGGACTACACCTTGTAACTTCATTAATACTCCATAGTTACGCCTTTGCCTTACATAAAGTCACTTGACTGGAAGTAATTTGATTGTGTTCTACCCAGACTGCAATTCTTAGATTTTTATCATATGCAATCGCATTACAGTATTTATGTCCAGCTGCTCATTTACTGCAGAATTGTTTATCCCATTTAAACCAGCAACCAACTCAAACCAGATTTAGGAATGATCCACTATCAATGCAATTTCTCAAAGGCCATCAGGACGCTGTAAGAAAACATATGTTTCCAGTTTCCCTGTGCTGGTTTTCCCTTTCTTTCAATGAAGGCTAAAACTGAGATCATTGGTATCTGTGTTAGTGCAAATTAAAGGCACTCCCTATACCGTCTTTGGCCAGTTGCACTGTGCTTTGTGTGGGGGACAGCTTAAGCTTTGGTGACTGCTCAGCCCCAGGAAGGCACAGAGGATTGATGATTTTGTTGCCTGTCTGTCATTGCTTCTAGCTGCCCCTTTGAATCCTTTTCAAGTTCCTTTGCCAGAACTCCTCAAAAAGTGAGTAGGAAGCTGAAAGTGATACCTCCACGATGGCTGCGTGCTGGTGGGGCAATGGAGGAAGGCTTACTCAAAAGATCTATTTTACTAATTTCATCCACTTCCCCTGCCACAGATAGATCTGCATTTCTCTATTTCCACCAAGTCACCCATGGGAATGAATTAGGGAAAGTTCCTCTTCTTCCATTCCTGTGTATTTTGTTACAGAGGAAAAAAAAAAAAATCTGGTCATGTCACTGAGGAGGATGATGAAGGTCTATTAATGCAGAGTAACTTCTGTCTGTATAAGGACTGTAGGATTAGGCTTTAACATACGTGCTCTTCCAAAATCTCTCTTCTCTGTTTATCATATAATTATGACTTCAACCTCTCCTCCCTCATACGAAGGCATATCAAGCTGCCATATATCATCTTAGAATAGACTTTTTCTATGCAGGATAACTAACCATTGTTCTCCATGACAGTACTTTTAAGATTTTCTCAACTAGCAACTTCTTGAACTTCTTGCTCATGACACAGGATGCTGGAGTTGCCTATTTTCAAGCTTCTCTCTTCTGCATTGGAATCCATGCAGTTCTTGCTTTGGAGCTAAATAACAAGAATGTGACCCTGATGCTATGAAAGCCCAAACGTTCCACTGATTTCAAAAGCCAGGGCTACCTTTATGCTCTCTTCAGTGTTTCTGGATATTGATTTTTATGGCAGAAGCATTAAAAATAAATACCTCTGCACTGAGAATGCCTCTTCTTCTGAACAACTCTCTTAAAATTCCTAAGTGGTTTCAGCCTGAGGATCCCAAGATGGAGTTGTATAAAATTTGTAGAAACTTCTGAAAGCATCGATCTCTAGCACTGTAAAGCATCTGTAACCCTCATTTGAATATTACTGTGTTTTGTTGTATGCTGTGTGCATCATAATATTTATCTTGCATTACAAATAAGAAATGGAGAATATATTTGTGTCCTGATTTTGCTAGCAATCCTCTATTTTTAATATATCGAAGCACAAGACTGATAATTATAATTTAAAAAAAACCCCATTCTTCATAGCTTAGGGGCTTAAACTTTTATATGCTTCCTTTCTTCTGAATGTATCCCTCAGGAAACAACTCTCCGTAATAATCACCTTGCCTACACTTCTTCAGTCACACATTACATTCTCTCTCCCACTTTCTTTCAGGTTAATATTAGTGTTTGTCAGCAGCAGACTTTTTTCCCAAGGCTCTGAGTCATTACAGTAACAGTTATGCTCTCAATAGAGAGTTCAGGGTAGGAAAAAAAAACCAGCCCTATGCCTACATGTATCTGTTAGAAAACCAGAAGGCTACTCACTCCCTTCAAATGCCAAGTGTTCAATTACTTTCCTCTTGAGGGTTGTTTTTTTCTTTTGGTTTTCTTTTTTTAATTTGGGAAAAAGTCAAATGTGATGCAGTAGGTTACTTAAACTCACGATGAAGAATGCTGGCTTCAGATTTTTCCAAAGCGTGACAGTTTTCTTCCAAATATTCTTTAGTAGAGGTCAATTGGTTGGTTTTATAGCCTAGCTCACAAAGAGTTCTATCTCAGCCTAGTCCTCCATGGATATCTGTGTATGTTACAAAACCGTTGCACCCACTATCTTGAACAGGGATCTCTGCTGATAAGAGGTCCAGTCAACAGCAGAGGTTTTGCAAGTTTGGCTTCAGCGCTTGATAGAGCACAGGGAAGCGTTTAGAGAGCTGGAGAGTACAGTTTCTGGTTCTAGCTACTGCTATCCTTCCCTGTCCTGGCCCCTGAGGTGCTCTGCTGTTCTCTGGAAACCAAGTCAGAGCACACATCTCAATGCACCATACGTTAGCTCAGGAGCTGTGCAAAACATTCAGTGAGCCTCAAGGATATGTGGGATCATACCTAACTCAAAACAGATCTCTGTTGATCAACAGATCAACGGGCACAAATTGAAGCATAGGAAGTTCCGTCTGAACAGGAGGAACAACTTATTCACTCTGAGGGTGATGGAGCACTGGAACAGGCTGTCCAGGGAGGTTGTGGAGTCTCCTTCTCTGGAGATATTCAAGACCCGCCTGGACAAGGTCCTGTGCAGCCTGCTGTAGGTGACCCTGCTTTGGCAGG
>Ga0065711_1039865_pt1 | contig 17439 bp, 9 predicted proteins | sample Hoacrofraction12_FD_59098 | JGI IMG/M metagenome (GOLD analysis project Ga0065711, IMG submission 59098) | Hoatzin crop microbial communities from Cojedes, Venezuela - Epithelial fraction 12 v2 (version 2) | ecosystem: Host-associated > Birds > Digestive system > Esophagus > Crop | place... | reverse complement strand
AAAAAAAAAAAAAAAAAAAAAAAAAGAAAAAATTACAATTTCTTCCTGCCCGAGGAACATGCTGCAGGGTCTTTTTTTTTTCTTCTCTCTCTTTTTTTTTTTTTTTTTTATAGTTTTGTATTCACTAATTTACTGTTTGTTCTAGAGCAGCAGTGAGTGGGAGTTAAACTTTAAGTGCACATTTGGCTCTTTAAAAAGACATTTAGTGTACAATTACTGCTGTTTACCATCTTATAATTGTTGTGTGTTTAGGCTTAGTCAGGCTTAGGAAGATGGGTATCTGTAATCTTTGAGGGCTACAACTCCCTGTCCTAGTTTTTACAAAAGAGAAAGTAATTATAGATATTGAGATAGATACAGAGATAACACAACACTTTGTGCTGTGATGTTTTAATGATTAGTGTAAAATAAACACATAGACAAAGAGGGAGGTTGTGGTAAAAGATGCTGTATGCATGTGGCTGCAGTTTCAGTCGATGATATTCAACATGATGCTCAAATCAGATCTGAGAGTCGAGGCTGCTCTTCATGAAGTCCCCAGATTTGCTGTTGTGTTGTTACACAGGTGCACAGTTTGCAAAACACCAGGTTTAAGAAAGATGCTGTATTTGTAGTCACAACTATACGTTACACCACATCAGAGTAAAACTTACCAGCTGCTGTCATGCCTCGGTTGGCAGCCCAATGAACGGGGGTGCCAGCACGTCCAGAGACATAGAGGAGAGAGATCTCCATCAGCTTTTTTTGGTGGACATCTTTGTTAAATAGGAAATAGTCGAAAGGTGGAAAACCTAGATCTGTATCAGGATGTCGGTAGTGCTTAAAGTGCAGTGTATGGGAGCAACCAAGGGTTGGAAGCTGCAGGTTTCCCAGTTTGAGGCCCATCACAGGGAAAGGACAATTCTATGTTCCAACTTGCCATGTAGCTTGTTGCTCAGTAAAACCGTTTGTCTTTTCAGCAATGCATGCACAATGCACTTGAGAAATATGGCTGAATCTAGGTGTAAAATATGTAGACAGTGGTGTTTCCATTTTGCAGGCACTGAAATGCCGTCTCCGTGACTTGGCAAACATTACTCTGCTAGCTGGTGTTGCCTGGATTTTCTTCACAAGGAAGTACATCTCTGAGGAACGGACTGAGATGGGGTTGTGATGTCTGTGGTGAAAATGTAAATGAAGTTGTATGGGTTGATTTTTGCTTTGAATTTGGGTTGAAAAGACAGTTGTGTGAAAACAAAATGTAACAAATGTGTAACTGAAAATGCCATAGTACTTGAAAGACACGAGAGAGATAGGTAGTTGAAAATCATCATTAGCTAAAAAAGTATCTTCTTCCTTTAATTCAGTTTTATGACCCACTGTAATTGGAAGACATAGCTCCACTGCTTTTCTTTAAACAAGAGAATATTATTGGATTTCAGGCCAGTCATCTGAAATTTTTCGCTTATAAATGTACTGAATGCTTTCAGCTGTATTTGTAAGAAATGTTTTTGGATTACAGATGCTCTAGAGAAACAAATCTGTTGGAGGGCTATTTTGTAACTGAAAGCCTTTGAGACAATGTTCCTATCATTCAAAAAAGATCTGAAGCTCTGAGTATGTATTGTGACTGTCGTATTAACTTTCATACTTGGAATGCAAAGGACAACTAATCCTTTCCTCCTTGGTAGGAGTCATATGCTGCTTTTTAACTTTCTTCACTGTGTTTTATTTTTAATGTAATTTTAATGAAAAGGTGGATCTGGCATTATAAAATGGTTGTTTGTTGCTTCTCTTCTGATGTCACAGTGATAGGAGTTCCAGCAGTGTTACTTTTTTTTGGAATAATATTATATATATTCTGCACTTAAACTTTGATGTTGTGTTTAGTCCTACGAATTGAAATCCGTGACGCTTTCTTTGGGTTTTATCTGTAGCCTTTTGAAATCAACTGATACTTTTTTTAACAGACCGTAATAGTCTCTGGATTGAGACCACAGAGCTTGAGCACTTGGGTGTTACGAAGGTGGAATATGGGGAGGGAGGTGGTGAAGATCAAATCCACCCTCCCTTTTAAAGAGTGGAGATAAAGCCTGGTACAGTACCCCACCTCTCCTTGATAAGGCTGCTCTGTCTGTGTTAGTGCTGTTCCTCCTCGCCGTGGTGAACTTCACCCACTGACATTAAATCCTCTCTCATACGTGATTGGTGTACAAGCCTGCTCTTTGATTTCCAGGCGTGTCAAGGGATTTAGCTGTACAAGCTTTTTCTTGTACTTGAAATGCAACTTTTTGATAGTAATAGGACGCATGGATCAAAATGTGTGATTCATCCTTTTTGTACCCATAAAATCCTGTAACAATAGCCAAGCTAATTAATATAGTTAGTTAATTTGTTCAGACTACTAACTAGTAGGTGAAAAAAAACCCAAACCACAAACCAGAAATCCTAAAGCCTATCTACTTTAAAAAAAAAGAAACCTTTTTATATGTGAATCCCAATTTTCTTTTGAAGACTGAACTTTTATATGCAAAAATATATTTTCCCATAAAGTATAAAATTTCAGCAATTTTATGTCAGCGCCGGCAGAAATTTTTTTAATTTAGAAAAGGATCATTTTTGCCGGTGGAGGAGTAAAATTGTTTTGCTTTAAGAGATAAATCTGAGCATCTCTTAATAAACACTACCATTACTGTGTTTTTTATCTGTATGTGCTTTCATAAAAGGTTCTTTTTAGTGCAATACACATTTGGTTAAATTCTGCAATACCTTAATGCCTTTCATGCTAGTGCATCCCAAGGCACTTTACAATCTGTAAAGTTAACATTAGAAATGTGGCACATAAAATTCCCTAAGACAATCCTTTTTAAAATGCTGAATAAAACATCTAAACTGTTAACTTTGGATTAAATGGCCCAGCAGTTGGTGCATTTTTTCTTTCTGTGGAAAATATGTTTGAAACAAATGACTGAAATGAATAAAGGCTCTGTAAATAATATGACTTCAAATGATATTCATGAAGGCCAAAAACTGCCATTCTGCAGGAGGAAGTCTAGACATGTACAAAGTTCAGCTCTGTTAATTAAGAGGGAGCAATACGCTGCAGTGAGTCAGAGCGATTTTATAATCCAAATGCTGCTAAAAGGGACTCTTGTCAACCTCAAAATCTTATTTGTTTTGTAATCACTGGGTAAGGAGACTTGCTAGCTGAGGAGATACGTGTCTCGCAGATTTGAATGCAGTCCAGCCTGGTAGTGACCAAAAGCTGTTACCCTCTGATAACTGTTTGTGAGGCTATGCAAAATAATTGTAGTCTTCAAACAGTTCCCAGTGTCAACGTCACAAAACCCACCCGCGCGCTTGGCACTAATTATTGCCCTCGCTGGCAGCCCGGGCGAGGAGGCCAAGGTTTGACTGTTATTTCCCCTTTCAGTGCCTGCAGTGGTCCTGCTGAGAGTGTGTGTGTCTGGCTTGTGGTTAAACGGTGTATGCTCGGTTCTCTGCGGGGCTGCCAGCCTGCCATCTTTTATAGGTACTGATTTTTATCATTAAGAAAACTAGATCCTTCATCGTCTTCTGACTCCACCTTTAGGTCTGCTGCAAGCTGTTTGTTTACGTTGATGCAGTTTTTAAAAAAGGTAAAAAACCCAACAAACCAGCAGAGCAAAACAAAAGCAGTGGCAGGTATGAATTTGTTATGCAGGAAAAGATGAGGCCAGAATGAATCGGTGCTTTTAAAAATTGTTTTTTTCGAATTAAAAGAAATAAAATGTACGCTGAAAAATAAAACCAAGAATAACAGCCAGCTGATAGCAGTGGAATACATAAGAGAAAAAAAAAACACCCAGGATTATGCAGCCTCGGAAAGAGCCAACAGATGTTGAGGGCGGGTTAGAAAAACAACATGATCAACGGTATGAAAGCTGCAACAGATCTAAACAAAACCCCAAAATAGATGCAATTCTAGAATAAGCCTGAAAAAGAGAAAATCATTATAGGCTTTCCTTAGCACAGCCGCCGGTCTCTGATAAAACAAGATTGAAACTTCTCAAAGAGGAAATTTATGCCAACGTGGGTTTGCAGCTTCATTGCTAGAGACTTCTCATGCACCTCTGCCAGCGGGTAAATTGGAAACAGGATGAAAACGAGCAGTCTGTTCCTCAGGCAGGAAGGGTGCCTGAAGTAAGAGCTAATTGCTGACCCTGAATCGGAGTGGCACTTTCTTAGGAATTGGGAATGTAGTTGTAGTATCACTTAAAATAGTTTTTTCATTTTACTGGATAACTTGAGCTGGAAGGAAGGCCACACAGACCATGTAGTCGTATAAAATCACCTCTCTCGCCCTTGATACCATGGTGTGCATTCCCATAAGATGAAGGAAATCTGAAGCATGGGTGTAACCAGATCAGAGTGTGGTAGTGTTGGGGACACTGGTGTTCCTCACTGGAGATCATGGCCACGGCTCTGAGGCTCAGATCAGTGTTATTGCCTGACCTAATAGTCCTTCTCCCTCAGCACTGGAGAAACCGCTTGTTGGGGCAGCCCTGAGGGCAGGCTGTTGCAGGGGGTTTGGGCTGGTACGAGCTGGGTCGTGTGCTCATTGAGGTCCAGAACAGCTTTCCCTCAGACGCTGGTGAGACTGGAGTGAGCCCTGTGCGATGTATTTGATGGTCTGAGGCCCTTTTGCTCTGACTTCAAATTGGTTCTCATCTGAAATGCCCCTTAATGCTCCTGGAGGAGCAAAGTCAGAGACACCTGATAGTGCTGCCGAGGGGAGGGGAGGCCTGGCCTGGGCCGGAGGCCTTTGGTCGGGGCGGCTGCGTGCGGCCCAAGTGTGACGGGGCCTCGTGGGCGAGAGCTTTAGGCCGGCCTCGGCCCCGGCACCACAGCGGGGAGCCGCACTGGGGGCGAAGGTAGAGACTAGGCAGCTTTGTTTCAGGAAACCTCCTTTATTGGGGTGTTGTCTGCTGCCTACCCCGAAGTGAAACCACAGCTGCTGGAACCAGCCCGGGCCTCTTACCTGTGACTGAAAGGTGCCGTTTTGAAAAAGCAAATGCGTACCAATCTGGTTAAGTTACTCTAAATTTTAAGAAGTTGGAATATTGCTCTATTTTTATCATGACATTGGAGAAGCACCAGAGTGGAATATCTTCACTTAGTGTTACGGGAAGGGCGTGATGCCCAGGAGAGTGCCTGCTGCCTGGCCTGCGGGAGAGGCCGGCTTCCGCGGGCTGGGCGCCATGTCAGCGAGGCACGCTCCTGCTGCCGGGGCTCGCACAGCCTTCTCCGGGCACCTGGAAGCCAGCTCAAAATACTAATTATCGAATCTACACAAATGTGTATAAATCGTGCAAATCCAGCAGCAGCTGAGAACCGCTGTGGTTCAGGTAGATCTCATGCTGTACTTAGAAACTTCATGTTGGACCGACACAGGTGTTATTCACTACAATGGACGGTTTTGCTGTGGAGTGTTTGAAAAGCAGCCAGCGGTGGTAATTGGTTGTAGGTGACACTGGTGCAGTCTGTTAAGGTTTATATAATGATATATTCTTCACTGGAGAAATCCAGATTTTTAGTGAACTTGACTCATTGATGTACATGGTTCGAACTGGCAGTAGTTGGGCCGTTTTTGGGGAATGTCTGTGGAAACATTAAAGTGATCATGTGCTCTGTTAAAAATAGGCAGTTTATTTGTCTTTCCTCAGGTTTAGGAAACTGTGAAATTAGCGTTGAACACAAGTGGGGCAGTTTTCGATAGTTGCCTTTGTACCTTGGTTTTCAGCGTTGCCTGGCTTTGCAGCCCTGTGCCACTGGCTGCCCTCCCCTCCTGTCGTCTGGTGACGTCCAGCGACTTTCTGCGGCGGCACATTGAGCGGAGCTGAGCTCCGGGCATGGGTTTCCAGAAGGAATCTAGCTCTAGCTTTTCAGATGAAAAGGTTAAAGACTTTGACACGAGATAATTATAAAAGGAAAATGAATCTTTTCTTGGATCAAAAATTATTGTGTAAAAGAGTGTGTAAATTATGGCGTGCAAGTTAAGTAATGGCTTTTATACTGAAATCTGGAATTACTGTGATGAAGGAGATGATGTCAAACTGTGGTAATTTATTTCGTTTTGGTTTCTCAGATCTGCAATGAATTTAGGAAATTCAAATTTATAGCAAGTGGGTCTTTGTAAGAATTTCTCTGCAAGAATGAGGATACTTTATGGAACTTCCATCAAGGTCATATTCATACCATTATTCTAGCTGGGACTTCCAGTTAGAAAGTTCCCACGTGTGATTTGTTCCACTGGCTGCTGTAAGTGGATTTTTCAAACTTATAATGTTACTTCCATTTTCTCATTTAACTTGCATCACTGCTCTTCAGTGTTTGAACAGGGATACGGTGACGAGCATAATGCAGTATTTTGCTAATGAACCATAAAACCTTCCAAGCACTGTTTACCTTTTTTTTTTAATGGAAGGTTTGGAAGTTCGTGGATTTCTTTGCAAACCATGCATAATTGTAGCTTTTGTTATTACACTAAAGTACTAAGAGCTGAATCTGAAGTTTCCCTGAAAAGAAAATTAAAGTTCTTAAAGTGGTATTTTTTTGGAGATTAAGTCAGGTTAACTACCAGGGCTCAGTTTTATTCCCAGTGGAGGATGGTTGTAAATTGGTCATAAGCATAATTTGCCTTGGAGTCACAGCACTTCATACAGAAAAGTGTTGTTGATGCTGCAGAGCATATAGTCTGCCTTGAGTAAATCAAAACTTAGGGTGCAGAGTCTTTCCGTGTGTGTTTAAAGAAAGAAATGAGCAGGCTGTATATCTGCTGTATCTAAACTGTACTCTTTTGTAAACAGAACAGCTATTTTTGACCCTCTAGCAGGATGTTTCTGGTGAAGGGATAATGCAGAGAGATCCTCGTGTGCACACAGGCGCGCACCCGTTGTTTATCACTTAGTGAAGGGGCTATGCATATCATTCGTTTAACTGGCAATTCTTTTGTGGTGTCAGTATCATTTCCTAGCAAAATTGGCTAAAGGAATTGTTTCAAACACAAAAGATGTTTTGAGCTGGTCTAATTACTTGCTCAACAGCCAATAACTTTGGGAATTGTTTTCTATGTGAATTCAAGATACAAATTGGGATATCTTTCCGTTTGTTTAAAAAAGATTAGGCCAATAGGAGAAAAAAGGATCTTTACCCATTTTCACTGAGCAGCGAAGTTTGAATATACAGCTTGCAATTGAAACTATTTTTTTCCAAAGCCTTTGAGGGCTGTTTCTCAGTCTAGTGTAAACAATTTATTGTTAAAGTCCCAGAATATTTGCATTTTAATTAAAGACAATTTTAATTAAATACAAAACTTTAATCAGAAAAGCAGAGTTTAGGCAGATAGTGTACTTGCATGCTAAGCAAGCTTACTCTGAGGGGACCTGTAGTCTGTGTAAAACTATTTTGTGTGGTAGTTCAAGCAGGAAAGTTGTAAATGCATCTTTCTTGCCTAACTTACCTACAGATAGTAATCTCCCTACTGCATCTTTTACCGTGCAGTAAGATATTCTTCCTACAGGCAATTAAGCAAAAGAGAGGGTGATGCAGAAATCTTAAAGGGACAGTGAGCAGAAAAAAGTTTACTTTGAACTCATAAGGATGCCTGTAAAAGTAAATGTTAAAATTACTGTGGTATTTTTTTAAATGTTCTGTTTCAATTATGTGTTCAAAGTTAAATTTTTTTAAAAAAGCATAGGCAATACTGTGACCATTTGATGTCAAATAATAAATGTCACATCTGGATTTGCCTGTGCTTGGTAATGCTGTAATGCTGATGCTGTAACAGCATCCTGAGTTATGACCCATTGGTTTTGCGCTATTTGTAGATGGAGGTCTCTGTGCCTAGTCATAGAATTAATTAGGGCCCTGATGGCCACTTGTATAATAGAAAATCGGGATCTACCATGATGTTGTTAAATAAATTCTGGGGTCTAATAGGTAAATGTATTTGTGGAGCTTTCCTCCTTCGTTCTGATGGGAATTTACTTAGGCCAAGACTGCATACCTGGGCATTGGGAGTAAATCCTTCCACAGTGAGCTATGTACTAGTCTTCTGAGAAATACGATGGTAGCCCGACTCAGAGAGGTTTTGATTTGTGGTTGTTGTATGAGTTTATTTTTATACGTAAGGTTTCTTAGGCTAAGACAAGAAGTAGGTGATCTTCTGTGCTGCTTCTGTCTGTCTGTTGGAATTCACTTAATCCTTTGTAAAAAATCAACTAAGAACTAAAATGATAAACAGTCATAATATGAAAAGAGGGTATTTCATGTTTACCTGTAGCTACATATTTTGAAAGCAGTACATCTCATTAAGGTCTCATCATTGACAAAACGCTCATAAAAAATTAGAATGCAGGTGTCACTCAAGATCTGTTTAAGACTGAGACTTCAGCTGTGATTTAGTATAATATTGGCATCGTGTTTTAATTCAGAATGGATATATAGCATGCATACAAAAATATTTTCTCTTAGGCCTGAAGTTACTTGTGGTAATGGCAAAGCAGTTAATATATTACCTTTGCTAACAGGAAAAGTGCTGCATATAAATATTTTTAGTCAATAATGTATTTTAAAAAAGGTTTCTCAGTGGGATCAGATTTATGTTGTCAGAAAAATTTATTCAGCTGACAAGTGCAGATGCCCAGCATGTCATGTATTCTAAGATTTACAAAGCAGTTTCTTCCTGGATGTCAGCTGGATGTGGTTATGGCAGGGTTATGTAGAGAACTGGGGAATCAGTCCAGGAATCCTTTTGTGCAAAATCCTGCCTTACATTGGTATGATCCAATAAACCTCTGCCTCTACATGTCCGTAGCAGCTTCTGGTAGCATTAGATACTCGGGTCAAGAAGGGGCGTAGCACTGGACTCAGGATCTGTGGTATGGATCTGAGAACAGAATTTTGCCTGCAGCATTTCAAGATTTTCCTTATATATTTAATGGGCCACTTTCCTCCCCCTATTACTTGTGTGTTGCTGCCAGCTGCAGTACAGCAAGGTAGAAGTTGGAGCTTGCTCCTTTGGTTTCTGCAGATAAAAAGTAGAGGATACTAGTACTTGTGCATTAGATTTTGCCAAGTGCGCATGTTTCAACCACTATTGTTAAACAGCCTGCATATAGCTTGTGTATAATGTATATGTGTATAATGAGAAAAATATGCTTGAATGGAGATTTCATGTCGCATAGAGTAGCCAAACTGTATAATGAGTAAAAAAGAACAATGCTGCTTAAATCCAGTTTAAAACTAATGATCACAAAATAATTGAAATTCAACTCCTTTGAAAATTAAAAGCCTTTAAAGTATTTAAAAGGTCACAATTCCCATTTAGTTTTTACAGTTCTAAGATCAGTTTGTGAACTTGTTGCATCAGTCTTCGTACCTTTTGATGGGGCCGTATTCAGTTACACTTAATTTGTTCCAAAAATTTTAATTGGTTGAATGGAATCTTTTCTCCCAAGACAGAGGTAGCTAAAGCCAAGGAGGTTTTTAGCTGCTTAATTAGCCCAGTTTGTGAAATGATTTGGCATAAGGGCTGTCAGGAAGAATTTCACATATCTCTGCTGTCTTTGAGGTAATCCATTAATTTTATCAAATAAAGAGATGGAATTTTGTTTTGTTTTTTTTTTTTATCAATAGGTGTGAAGTAAGCAGAGTTTTTTCCCCCTTCATTTTATGTCCTTTCTGAGTCATTCTAGTTATCTGATCAGCTTAAGATTTGCACTACAGTTAAATAGCAATGCGTGATTATACCTGATGATACATTTCTTTTTTAAAAGAAGAATCTAATAACAGGATTCTGTATTGATTGTGCTGTTAATTCTGCCTCCTAGCACAGACTGGCAGAAGGCAGGTAGCTGAATTGTATTTAACGGTTTTATTGTGATGTGACTAAGATGGATGTGACATGGTCCTCTATTATTCGTTTGAGAGTGTGGACACTAATGAAGCCATTAGCTGAGCTAAGGCAAGTGAAGAAAATAGGGAAATTACCATTATTCTGAAGCCATTAAGTTGTAATCTGCCAGTTTCTCTCCTTACTCAAAAAGGCATCTTCTTTTTAAGGCCTCCCTGACTGTCCTTTAAAGATTCATTAATTCATTAACTTTCCAAAGGAGATGGAGGAAACACAATTGAAATTTTAATCAGCTCAGCGTGTCATATTATTAACATTTTGAGTGTATCTGTATTCACTGTTGCACCACATCAGGTTAAGGTTAAATAAACTACATTACAGCAAATAATGTTCTGTTTCATACCGTAAAACATAAAATGTTGAAGGCAGAAATTGGTTTCATGGTTAAATTAAATTACGATACAGAGCTCATATTATAAATTCTGTTACTCAAATATATGTTCTTTGGAGGAAATGCCATACTACCTCCGTGTTATCAACATTAATATTTTCAAAATATTCATGATTAGTCTATTCAGTGTGAAAGGATATTGAAAGCACTACAAATCTTCTTTTATAAATGTCTGCTTTTACTATATACATACGATCAATGCTTTTATTTTTTGTAAAATGATGGACTTATTTTAATGTCTCTCTTCTGATGGGTCATTCAGTCATTACGTACAATTACAACTGAAAAATTTTAGTTAATACTTTCATTTAGATAGATATAAATAGCATTCTATACTATCTCTTCTTTCTTATAAAAAAAAAAATCCCTTTTGCCTCAGTTGTACTGGAGCGTCTTGGAGCACAGTAAGCAGCTTTTGGCCTGTGCTGTTGGAACTGATGGAAAGATGGTGCAAAATGGATGAGCGCTCTTTCTTAACAATTAAAATACCCCAAATGTACAGAGGGGGTGACCTCACACCTGAGTATGGGAACACTCTATTTCATTCCAGGTAACCAACAGGAACCTTTTTTGGAGAAAAAATCCCGTTTCATTTTGAGCTTTTTAAGAGTGGTTTTATTAAAGCCTCAATTAAAAGAAGCCTGGGGTCCAGACACTGTCTGGAAGGTGCATGTTTTAAGAGCTTGCTTGAAATCCTTTGAATAGGGATAGGACTCACACATGCGCAAGGGTATGGTGGAGGAAAAGGTGTAGGAATAATAGAGGGGTGCGGACAGCCTGCAGGTTGGAAGTAAGATGAGGCATGTAGATGAAGGGAGGGTAATGGAGGCCTGAATGTGCTGTTGCTTCTGTGAACTTAAAAGTTCCTTTCCAGGTTCATCAGATTTCTTCCTCTTCTGTAATTTTATGCTTGGAAACACTTTCTGTTTGGTTCTGGACTGTTTTGCCCTTGTGCTGTATCACAAAACTTTTAAGCAGCGATATAACAAAGCCTGCATAGCTTGATGTTAGTATTTATGCTAGGCAGGCAAGCCTGGTATAAATCTGAGGTGTTTTTCTTTTCTTTTTTTTTTCCTAGCTGTGATAGTGTCAGTTTGATATATCACCTTTCATGTTGTGTTTGTACTTGAGGTCAGGAAACTTCTGAGTTGTGCGTATCATCACCGTTGTAAATACAAAGTAGCCTTTGGCACCTTAGTGTGGAGCCTTGCAGTGGATTTGTCAAAACAAAACAAAATCCCTGCTTTTCTTTTCCCCTGGAGTCAATTACACTCAGGATGAAGCAGCTAGTGACACCAAGGATAGTAGTTGAAGCATTACAGGTTAACCTGCTTATCAGAAGTGCTTGCATCGGTATTTTCTAGTGTCACCGGCTGGCTTTACTGGTCCATTGAGAACTTCTGCTTTCAACAGGACTTGCAAAACTCACTAAAACTTATGTGCTGATTTTTGAGCTTCCAAAAAGTACTCACCTAAATAAACCAGTTCTGCTGCGTCAGTGCTGGCAGTCTTTCAGGACAGGACCCTTCCCCTTTTGCCTGTGAACAAAGCCTTTGATCAGGGAAGTGGAGCGGTTGTTGGGCCTTCCACCCCTGTCCTGTGTGCCCTGCTGCAGGGACAGGGAAGACATGTGCCAGCCCTGCTGCCCTGCACTGCCCAATAGCTTTGGGGACATACTGGCTCTGCTGCTGTTGAGTGCATTCTGAACATTTATCTAGGATACACCATCCGTAAACAAGTCCTCAGTGTGTGCTAGGGAGAGTTCTTGGGCTTTAGAGAACTCTTATGTAGCTGTGCGTGTATGTGTATATGCACCTTTGTAGGTGCTGATATTGTTTATATGCTGTATGATAACACAGGAGATACTTATATGCATTATGTATACGTATATGCACAGTGTATGACATGTATATTATCATGTGTGTACAGTATACTGTATGTTCTTAAGATGCTTCTTCGCAGCATCGCACGGGATGGTGTAGTTGCAGCTGCTTTCTCCATACACTTAGAAAACAGTCTGGTGAGCTGTGGTTGTCCTAGGTTCAGTACAGCTGTGTCTTAGTAATTTGACAGCAATTAGTTTTCTGTGTCTTGGATTTCAAAATGTCCCCTCCTGTGCTTAAGTATATATAACTTTATAATATGTATTAATCTAAATAGACCTATTTCTGAACAAAGCTTTCACTATTGTGCAGGAAAAGTTTGTTTTGACTCCCTTCTCAGATAGGTCAGCTCATTCATTTTGTTGCAGCTGCAGTGGCATAGTAGATGTGGCTCAGGTGTTCCCCCATCACTGTTGCATGTCAGATACAAGCTGGCTTTTGTAAGTAGTTTCAGTATGTAGGATTAGATTTTATCCATGTTCTGAAAAGAAAAAGGAATTCAAAATCCAAGGGAGAAAAATAACTGCATGCCTCAAAAGAAGCAGAATGTAAATCAAGTATTGTTATTTTGATGATGTGATCAGTAGCTGTTCATTGCACATCAGTAGATTAATAAACTACTGTTGGTTTGGGATGGGGTTTCCAGATCTGTGTGCTGACGAGTGAGTTTTGGGACCCAGTCACATCTGCTGTGATATTCTGTGCTTGAACAGAGCTTTCTTCCCATTTCCTTTCACTGGCTGGAGATTAACATAATATATTTGAGAACAGTAAAAGGTCCAGACATGCTGGCCAACAACCAAAATATGCTCTATACTTAACACTGCCTCAAATTTCTCATAAATAGTCTGTGATTATTCCAGTCACAAATAACATAGGGAGGCTTTGAGATAGACTTTATGTCATATGGTTATGAGTTCTTTTGTAAATAAAGCCAATCCTCAGGAGTGAGCATGAGTAATGGTTGATCCTGAAAAATGAGGAATAGGACTGTGTTTTGAAGCTGGATGAAAAAACCCACATGTTGTAATTTATTTATTTACTTCCATTACTCTGCACTTCTCCAAGCACTGAAACACAAGCCGAACATAAGAACTTATTGCAGATCTGCAAAGTCCTGTACAGCAGGGACTGCTCTTAGTTATTGCTATCAGCAGCAATAAATGTAATAAACATAAACCTCTCATGACAGCCTCGTACATCGCTCAGTCTGTGACTTCCCCAGTGGCCAAAAAATAGATGAACTTTGCAGTGGGCCTGAAAGGGGTTATCAGCAAACTCTGGGTCTGCAGACTCAAGGAAAAGATCAGGTTTCAGTGTGCCACATTCTTTGTGGAAAATACTCTGTCATTGGGTTCTTCTAAATTGTTGGGGGGCTCTGGTCGTAATTGTTGCCATCTTCCATATGAGGAGTAGGAGTCTTTTTAGTAGGCAAAATCCAAACTAGCAGGAGCATTAGGAGCTAAACCCATCGTCTAAAAGCCTGCATCAAAATTAGCCCGCCGCCCATACAGAATTTGGAGCACCAGTGGTACACGTGAAGTGGGACTGCAGAAGTAGGTAGCCCCAAACCACAAAGCATGGATGAATCCGAAGAAAATCTCAGTTACATCTTTCTGGAGTCTTTCGTGACATCCTTATGAAAACTCAGACCCTGCTTGTCTTCAGATGGTGTATCTCTGGTGACCCCACCATCCTTTGATAAAGAGAGGTTCTGGGATTTGGTTTTGTTCCCCCCTTCCACGTAGGCAGGGGTCTCAGTGCTGTGGGGTGAGTCACCTGAGTACATTGAACTGACGAAATACACTCCTTGTGAGCTTGGTTTGAGATGGAAATATATGTGAATAAACAATGTATATGATTCAGTTCTCCCTCTCGTGGTCAGATGAGGTCCTTCTCACAGCTTTCAAGTATAGACCTACTAGATGTTTCTGTTTGTTTGATGTAACCTGCATCTCTTGGAAGACTCCGATGTTCGTAGCACAACCAGGATTTAGCGGGGAAGTTACTGATAGTTCTTGAAATACATATATTGACTTTTCGCCACACTGAGTGGACAGATTGGAGATCTGAACTGTGACATTCCGTGGAACTGTATTAACCTTACTTATACACACTTCCTCTAAGAGTATCAAATTTCTCGCTGTATAGGTGTTAAAGTACTTCTGAGACATAGCTCTGTTTGTCATCCTCCTGGCACTCCTGTTGACTCCAGTGGGTGACACAGTGTGAGTTTTGTTGCTTTTAAAGGATGCTGCAGTGTCATTGACTTTGATAGGAGCACGCCTCTAATTAAGGAGACTAGGATTTGCCTCTCTGTTATAAATCCCACTGTTTGGTAGAAAAGTCCTGAGATTTTTGTTCAATCATATTTAGGTCTCCCCAGAAGCAAAAAAACAAACAAACAAAAAACCCAAACACCAATTTACAAAAAAATTGCACAAATATGCAGGATTAAGCACTCCAAAATCAATTCTTAATTACTGTTTAATTGATTTCAGGTATAAAAAGGAAACAAACAAGAAGAAAATGTTCATAGATATTCTTTACACGGGGCTTAACAGCCATTTTCTGTCAAAGTGGGTATCAGAACAATACTAAAATTCTGTCATGGACAAAGCCACTGTACACCAATATGCCTTTTGTTCGGTTTTATCACTAAGGTACAGAAGTTTTACTTTATTGATTTTTCTCTTTTATTTCACAAATATTTTCTGTTGCATGCATCATTTTTAAGGGCTGTTAACAGTAATTTTCATCCACTAGCATGAGAAGAGAATTGCCACTGTTTTTAAAACTCTTGTTAAATTCTGAACCAATAAATTTAATTGCTTATTATGTATTTCTAAGTAGTTAGTTTCCTCTAAGAATTGGCTAAAGATTTTCCTCACACAGATCTTGACTCAGAGATTGTCCTTTAGCTAGAAATTATTGATCTGCTTTTATTTGGCCCCTGCGGAGAGCACCTTATCTGTAAGACTGGGTTTTGTTATGATGAGAGTTGACAGAATTCAGATTTAGCCAGGTGAAATCTGTCACCATCAGTAAAAATGTTAAAGAATCACAGTAATAAAATAGGATAATAATCTTGTGATTTTTTTTTTTTTTAAATCAAAGGCAGTTTTTAATGATGCACGGATTTTGGGGAGTTCGAGCTTATTGAACTAATTCATGCTAATTGTCTCGTCTGCTTAGTATGTCATTTGTCTTCTTTGAATACCAATGCCTACATTCATTTAATCAAAAATAATTAATACCCAAACAATTAATAATGAGAGATAGAATCTGAATTGAAAAGGACTTTACAAGATGTTTAAATATATTCATGATTGTTAAGCCAGGAGTTAAATATTGCATCACATTTCAAATTATTTTATCAGATTATATGAACAACTAATACAAAATCGTATGCGTCTTTGTTATGCATGTCAATATTATTATTTTTTTAGCAAGTATATTGTGGCCGGTCAGGGATCAGGCTTTTGTACCATGGTTTAGACATTGTACAGCTTAGTAAAAGGGTACTAGCTGTAGATGGACAGCCCAGACTGTTTCAGTGAAGCACGGTGGCTGCCTAGCTGATGTAAGCAGGGAGATAGGTGCCTTTGAAGAGTGATTCAGCAGCTCTCGGTGCTGACTAATCACTAGATTTAGCCACTAGCAAATGCGAGATCCACGATGATGTCTGAGCTCCTGCCTTTTAGGGCTGGCAGAAGGCTCTGACTCAGGGCTGTATCTGCCCACTAATGATCTGGTGCCTCCAGCCCTCTTCTGATGCGAGATATCTGAGCCCATCTTGTTTTCTTAAAACCAGCAAAACCTTCAACAAGATGTTTCTGCCTTAATAGTACTTTGTGGCTTTTCTGTAATAACCTGGTGACAGAGAAAGCATGGCTTTGGGGCTCTTGGCATCTTGAGGGGGCAGAGCCTGCTGCCCTTGCCTGGGATAGGGTGTCCCAGAGAAGCCGGCCTCTACACGCTCGCCTGAAGATGAGCTACAGCTCCACCGAAAATGCAGCAGTCACAGCACCAGAAGTAAGTCTGATCCTGCAGCCTTGTGTCCTGGGATTCACCTGAAAGGGGTTGGTTGGGCCTTTGGTCTGCGGTGTTTGTATGGGTCTGCGGTGTTTGTATGTTTTCTAGCAGGTAGGAATTGAACAAAATAACCAGGATCACTACTTATAAACTTGGCTGACAGATGTGAGCTGCTGTTGTAACATGGGAGGGTACGCATTGCCTGTGAGGTTCAGCAGGACCTGTGTGACCATGACTTCCACCATGATGGGCTACTTTGCATCCTAAGAACTAGTTGCTTCCCAGTGTCATTTGCTGTTTTTGGTTTCAGCAGATCTTTCACGCTGCTCAGGAAAGAATGTTGAAAATGTGAAGGTGGATTAAGTAGATGTGGAGGCAGTAGCTGAGAACTTGTCTCTGGCTCCCAAAACCTGCTGTGCTCTTCTGTGCTCTCAGGCATCCTTGTGACGTGGTGATGTGGGCATTAGCCAGGTGTGGCTAGCGGTGGAATATGACCCGCCACAGAATTTAGTTGCCTTGTCTCTTGGTGCTGATGTCTTCTTCAGTCAACAGGGGACAGCGCACCCTTGGTCACCTCTTTTCTGAATGTTTTAGGACATTGGCCTCGGATGTTCTTCCTCAGCAGTTCTCTGGCGGTCTCTGTACTTCAGGAAATTATTCCACCAAGCAAATTGGTGGACTCTATGAGCGTGTTCTGTTGATGTTATTTAAGTTAATTTTCCTTAATACAGGTGTATCTACAGGCTGTAACAGAGCTGGCATAGTTTGGCCATTCCAGTTGTATAGTAATAGGCTGATGTGCTACTGCTGCCTGGCGCAGAGGACATGGCAGTGTTGTTAGATGTTACGGTGGTTAGTTTTATATGTGGTTATCTGAGCGAGAGGTAGTTTGGATTTCCAAAGGTGAGAGTTGGGAAGCTTGAAAAGACAAAGGGGATAATGAACCTTGGATATTTTTTGAGCATCTGTAAAATATCCTCAGCCTGGTCACTGTCAATTGTAGGTTCGTTTCTTCATTCACTTCAAATCTGGCACATATCCAGCCTGCCAAGAGTAACACTGTCCTGCCTTCCGGTCTTACCCTAGCTATGCATTTGTTCTCTCTGCCTTGTGCCAGTCCTGGCTTTTAGGATGTCATGTTGTGAATCAGATCAAGCAAATGATCCTGCTGAAAGCATTCTCTCTTTTTTTTTTTT
>Ga0065711_1039864_pt1 | contig 17440 bp, 11 predicted proteins | sample Hoacrofraction12_FD_59098 | JGI IMG/M metagenome (GOLD analysis project Ga0065711, IMG submission 59098) | Hoatzin crop microbial communities from Cojedes, Venezuela - Epithelial fraction 12 v2 (version 2) | ecosystem: Host-associated > Birds > Digestive system > Esophagus > Crop | place... | reverse complement strand
TCCCCATCTTTCCTATAGGCTCCCTTTAAGTACTGAAAGGCTGCAATCAGGTCTCCCCGCAGCCTTCTCTTCTCCAGGCTGAACAAGCCCAACTCTCTCAGCCTGTCCTCATAGGAGAGGTGCTCCAGCCTTCGGATCATTTTTGTAGCCCTCCTTTGGACCCACTCCAACAGTTCCATGTCCTTCTTGTGCTGAGGGCTCCAGAGCTGAACGCAGTACTCCAGGTGAGGTCTCACCAGAGCAGAATCTGGCAACAAAACTATACTGCTAAACTCTTAAATGCAGAATAATCTCTAACATAGGCACAGCCTAACTGATTTTGCTCATTGAAAAAGTGTGATGGAGTAAGAAACAAGAAATCTTGAATCTTTTGAAGTCCATGAAAACTAACACAGTAGATTCATGCAAGCAAGGTAACTTGCAATACTGTAGCTATTCCAACATATGGATGGTCCTATGGAAGTGGCCAGGATTTCTTTTTCTAGGCCGCTGCAAAGTTCTGCCCTCTCTGTATAGCCAGGGGCAATTTTCAGTTAAGCATGTGCCTATGTATATTCATCTTGTGAGGTGTCAATTTAGAAAAGGCATTTCTTGTTGATCTCTCTACATGTTGGCACTTTCTTGTGAGAAACTAACATCATCACTAACATTGTACTGCACTCTGTCATTGGGTTTTAGTACCTCTGCTTTCCAGAGTTCCAATATTGGCATGCCAGTGATAACAGAATTGGGATCTTCCTGTGCTGCTGAGCTTACTGGATCATTTGCACCAGTGACCAGAGCCAAGTCTGTATCTAAGACAAAAAGGAAATATATTACAAAATGTGTTATTGTGAAAGGAGAAGCCACTGCTTCAAGTTATCAAGACAACACCAAAGCACATTAATCAAGCATACAATAAACGATGACAGTTTGTTATTTCATCTGAATGAAAAAATTAGGTCCATCTGTTGGTGTTCAAACCTAGAATTTAATCTTGGCAGTTATATGTGCTAATGAAAACTACTAAAAAAAAATTGTGCATTCTCTGCATAAGATAAGAATATAAATACTCCTGAGATTTAAGAGGCAGTCTTACACAAGGCCCTGGTGAGGTCGCTAAATAGAGCGCGTATGTGGAATCTGAGGATGACGTCCATTGTGTTATACACATTAGTTTGTTTCAACACTACTCACAGCCCAAATCTACAGTCTCTGTTCTGTTCAGCTCCTTAGTTCCATGGGTCAGCATGCAAGAAGCACTCCATTTACACACAATCTATTGTAGGTCCAGGAACTAACATTTAGTAGTTCAAGAGATTCCACAGTTTGGGTTAAGATGGTAGACCACAGCTCTAAAAATTTCTAATTTCTAAAACCTCTAGCCGTAGTGCTCATGAATGGTGTATTTCTAGAGTAACTCTGCTGATAAAGAAACAGGGCTTAGTTTAGAGCTGTAGCACCAGCAGTATTGCCTAAATCACCCTTATCCTCATGCTCACTGAATACTTCAAGAAACTCTTAATGGGTTTCTGAAATGTGACATCCTCAAAAGCAGCAGTGATTCCTCTGCCAAAAATACTTACCTATGTGCCTACCAATTATTTTCTTTTCTTTCTTTTTTCTTTTTTTAAAGTTGTTCACAGTTTGCCCAGTAAAGTCAAGCATATTGGTCTGTATGTCTGTCCAGTCTCCTAGAGTCCTTATTAAACTCAGCATCACTTGCCAGCTTCCATTCCTCTTTGCTTTTTTAACCACAGGGCTGGCTGTGCCTCCCAAGAGCCTGGCAACCAGACAAAGGCATGGATGTTCTGGCTGTACCATTTTTATATCTTCTGCAACAGCCTTCCAAGTGACCAAGATGCATGAGCCAAAGGAATTTAGTGTACTGTTACATAGGGAACAGCCTTGAGGTCTAAAACGGCTGTAAGTCTGCTTTGAGCAAAGAGGGGAGTAAAAGCAGTCTAATATAGAAATGTCTGTTTTCCCTGCTGTTTCTAAGTTCCTAAAATGCATGCAAATATGATGTCAACAAACCTACAAATCAGATACAACAATGCAAGCACATTAGCCTCATTTACAGCAATGAAGCTACACCTGTTTCAGGCATTTATGAAAAGTAGATATATCATCTTGCCTTTCCAGACTGAGTTTATAGGACGGACAGCAAGTCAGAAACATTTTAAGATTGTCAGCTGAAAAGATTTGACATGGAGTCTGATCAGAGGCAGTAAATTCAAGATCCCATGGTACTAAGTTTAGCTCATAAACCTTCCTTTATGAGCTATCACCTGCATATTTGCTTGGAATGACATCATATCATTTGACTCCCATCCGTTAAGCTAGGTCCAGTGATGCAAAGCAGCTCTAAAACAGTTAAAGCAGAGAAGAATTCTTATGTGAAGGAAATACGGCCAGTACAAGGTGATACAAAGATCTGAAAAGGTGCTGTTGAAATTACCAGATCCCCACCTGTCATCAGTGGCCTACATAGTCTCTGGTTTAATAGTCGGCAGCCTCAGAAGGAAGGGGAAGGCCCAGAGGCGGTACAGAGCCATTTTTGCCTTTCTAACTGATGCTACAGATCGTGTGCATCTCCAGAGAAATGATCACAGCTGTTATGGCCTTCCTTACTTATGCAGTGGTGGAATATATTAGGAAAGATTGGCCATCCTCACAAACTTAAGACTCAAACAGCAAAAAAACCCCACAAAATCCAAAAAAGACAATTAAGTGAGCAAAATGTAAAACCACAAATCATTAACACCCTGAACTTGGATTTTTGTGTGTGTGTTTTTAATGCTGCAGCATTCTATTTGGAACTGACTATTTTATTGCAAATAAAACCTCCAACCCTTTTAAAAATAATTTCTTTAATCTTCAGGGGAAGAGTATATACACACCTTGACTAGTAACACATTTCTAGGACTTTGTCTGTTTTCTGTTGGACTTTAATATGACTATACAAAAACAAGAGCACTTAACATTACTCTCTACAGCAGCCTGCTTTGCTGGGGGAGGCACTTTGGCAGTTCTCTTCTTTCCATATCCCTCTCCTTTCAGAGGCCCCCTCATCATGATGACCCATCCATTTGGCTAAGGGCTGCATGCAGCTGCATCTGAAAGAAGCCAACTGTATTCTTGGGTCAGCTGGAGACATCTGCTTGATTGCAGCTGTAGGTATATACAGTGCTTCTAACGCCGGTAACTCACGGGAGAGAAGACCTAGGCCTCACCTCAGATTTCAGCAGAGGTGCAAAACAGATCAGCTGGCTATATCGCACATACTTAATAGCTTCAGACAATCCATTGCATAAAAACTATTTTATTTAAGGATTTTCTCCTGCATATTTGGAACCATAGTCTTTTGTTCACATGCATTCATGAAATACTGTAACTTTTGCAATTTGTTATGATGAAAGAAGAATAATTAGCTGGCACATTTCAAATCAGTGGCTATGCTGTCCTGTAGATGAGATGTATGAAAACTGAATGTTTCCTGATCTCCATCAATATTTTCCATGTGTAGTTATCCTACAGATATTAAACTCTCCCAAAATATTGTGACACAAACTTTTTTGTTATTGTTGTAAATTGAAAATGAATGTTGGCCAAAGCTTGCCATTCCTAGAGACATCTCAGACTGAATAACTGATTACGCTGCATAAATCTTGGCAGTGCCAGGTTACCCATTTTTAGGAGAAGCAAGGGATTTTTTATTTTATGAGAATTAACACAAAGAGGGAGGCCCAGTGATGTAACTTCACCTCATATTTCCTTGCTATAAACCAGTACCATTCAAAGGGTACAAAAAAAAAAATCCATTGAAGGTTTGTGCCCAAATTCTTTGTATTTCTACTATTCCCAGCTGTACACTAGAGGCCTTCATTAGTTTTTAAGATGAGGAAAAACTCCCAGCAGCATTCACAGATGTAAAGTGAGACATTGTTCTTTAAAGTCTAATCTTATAGAGTAGGTCTGACTTACATCATAGCTGACATATACATTAATAGTAAATCCTCAGAATTCCAGCATACGACGTGTGTCATATACATCCAGAACACTGTATTAAATGGGTTTACTGGTGACAAGTAGGCACCAACTCATAAAAATGTTGTACTTTTTGAATACATCTGAACAAAAGGTTTCACTGCAAATGTAGGAAAGAACATATTCTGTTACCAAACATTTGTTATAACCCCCTTTCTTAGTTTATATCATATTTTTAATGTCCATCATGCAAATTTTCAGGTCTCTTGCATATTTGCACATCACTAAAACAACGGTGAATACTTAGCACTAGCGTGCAGCAGACAAGAAAGCAAAATCTGTGCCCTGAGACCTTAAAATTAAGGATAAAAGTTAGCATCAAAGACAGCAAGAGTAGACTTGTCAAGGTGAAGCTGGGCAGTTCTTTAATAATGTGCACTCACGTAGTCTGCATGTAAATGACTCCGCAGTCTTAGGCTTTCAAAACAGATTTCAAGGAAAGAAAAATGGTACTCAGCTGGAATGCTCGGGACACTCCCGCTTCCAAGGAAGCATAGCATATACATAGGAACAAAGATGATTAGGCATGAAGTTGACTAATGATTGTAGAGGTCTGTATTTATGGACAATGCTCAATTCCAGGTAGGAATGACTGCTAACATCAGATGAGACACAGGTGGCATGTAAGGCGAGAAGAGGTATTTAACAATTTTAATATTTGGATAATAAGCAAGAATTGGATAGATTCAAAGGAAGTGGAAACAAGAGTTTGACGTGATTAAAGTGACAGCGGACAGTGAAATATGCAGAATGTTATGCAAGACCCAAGTTAGCTTGAAAAGCCTGCTCTTGAGTAATTGAATAACATATATCTGAACTCTCACCCAGGGCAATGAGAGAATTAGACTCCTTTATTATTTCAACAGCTTGGTCTAATCCAGCTTTGGTGCAAGTTCCAACAACTTCCATAGGTTTCTTTCCTGCTGTAGATGCTGTGCTATATCCACGTAAAACAGACCCTTGGTAAAGATCTGATCATGGCCTAAGTGTGAACGTATTAGATGAGCATATTGGTCAGAAAAACAGTTCTGAGTCCGTTAAAAGAATCCCAAAATAAATAGTTCATTTGCTGTAAATTCCCATGTAGTTTGTTTGGAAGGCAGACTGCATTATTCTTCAGCTCATTAATGTTTACTTTAAAAGGCTGCGAAGCTGATATAGCAATGGTTCAACAGTTCATTGCTTTGCCTTTTTTTTTTTTTTTTTTAAAGCTTCAGCATCTCACCTGGCATAAAAATCACACATTTCAAACAGATTTTCAGATACGCCTTTGAGAAAACCTTGGTTTTCAACCATTTTTAAGCAATTTTTCTTCTCCTCCCTGAACTACCTTAACATTTTTCCCTAGCAAAACAAATATGTTTTTGTTTAAATAACATCTCCTGTCTTGCTTGTTATGAAACAGCACATTTCCCATTTCCTCAAAGTCAGTTGCTGGGTGAGATACTTCAATGAAGGCCATTCAGCGTTTTATAAAATATTAACTTACGTTGTTGGTTTTACGAGTAAATCACATTGCTGTTTTTGCTTTTCCTAGTTGTTTTTAAAGTTCAGTTGCCAGATTTAGTGTACTAGTAACTGTTTACATCCAGAATGGCTAGAACTCAGGCAAAACTATACAAGCTCTCTTGCGGTATAAGGCCACCACTCTGATTTGAAAGAATCATCTCTCTCAAGGCCAGAAATTTAATCTCCATGTTGACATGCGAATGCAAGTCAATGCCCAGTCCACCATGTATTGAATTGTTAGTGTGTTTTCACTGTTCAGTGAAGTGCCACATGGAAGTGCTTGAGCTGTGGGTAAAGGATCTGCTAAAAAGCAAGATAAAATTGGGGAAGGGCTCTCCGAGCACATATGTACTGCTTGCAGTCCTTGAGTTGGCTGGATATCTCTGTACAACTCGGCATCATGCAGCCCAGACATATCCCGATTTCTTTGCTGTTCTTGTCATTTAAGGAGTTCATTTGCCAAATCCTAATTCTAGAAAACCCACCAGACATCTATTCAGTTGTAATTTTTCATTATTTACTAAGCATTACGAGGAAAATTCTGTCAGGGAGCCAGTCCAGTCATCCAGTATATGAAATCTTATTTCTAAAAGTTTCTGAAGTAGATGCCCTAATCTTATTTCACACAGAAAAGGGGACAAACTAGTGGTATTTCCTTACCACACACACAACATATGACAGCATAGCTCCATCCAGAGGAACCAAACAAGGCACCCTCAATCTTCGAGACTGTTGTCAAGAATAAAATCCCTCTGCACACCAGGCTCAGCCACAGTAACTGTTTGGTATTTTAGAAACGGGCATATCTGCTCCACCTACAGCTGTCATTGTCAGTCCCTGCAATTTAGTAAATTCCACATAAGGGAAAGAAAAAATAAATCCATGTTTCAAGAAATGATATAATTCCTAAAATATTAAATAAGTGAAACAAAAGCAATAAACAAGTTAATTCAAGCACCCAGTTAACAGAAGATCATTACCTACGATCATTATTGGATTTGGTCATGTAAGCTGCTGAAAGGCAATACAGGCATAATAGGAGCTGAAATAATTTGTTATTTTGCAGGACAAGACCCTTATTCTCTTATTTTGTTCCAAAACTAGTCCACAGTTACAGCAATGGCTAGGATTATACATACATCTGACTAGGTAACCATCCACAGCTTATTTTACAGCACTGCTGCTGGCTAAGAAGTTTTGGACCTCTGTAGTGTGGTTTGTGGGATTCTGCAGGGTCTTGCAGACTTGTTATGGAATTTCTATAGGGCTAGATAAACATTCTGCAGTGTGCTTTGTTGATTCCTCATAATTTATGCCAAGTTTTTCAGCTAACGTGCAAGACTGCATTGTGGCTAGCATTCAGCAAATACTGGATATGTGTGCAAAAGCCTTACATTTATTTGCAACGAAGAGGTTAAGAATTGCTCTCTTGATACTATTACCATAATTGAGGAGGAGTCCTGTAACACCAAGGCTGCACACTAATCCAGGGGTGTAGCTTGGATCCAATGTAAAAATTCTTATACTAGCTGTGGATGCTGTCAGCGAGCCAGTATTCAACTAGCAGTGCCCAGGTAGAAATGGTGCTGAGTTCAGCAAACCTGGAAGTAAGCATGGTTGCTCTAATGCCGTACTGACTTTAGCACTAAAATTCTTTTAATGCTAAAGCACTGGAAATTAAGACAGTCTACAGATACAGAATGAAAACACCAAAGACACTGGTCTCCTTGGAAATCAATTTAGCTGGAAAAAAGATCCACCTATTGCAGATACAAGACAAACTTAGGAATTTTTTGGAAGAAATTCTCAGAAATGGAATTGCTCAAGCTCCTGTCATATTCTGTGACTGCTTCTATTTCAGACTTATTAATTATGGGAAAACAAAAGCAGTTTGATATATGATTGCTTTGTGGTAGCAAATAGGACACAGTAATTATTCAATAGCCATATAACATCACAGTAGGAAATAACTGATACATAGGGACCTGAAAAATCTCTCACTACAACTTCTCTAGCCACTAGTTGTTCACATCAGAATTTTAGGAGTAAGGCTCCATGGAATCTAAGTTGGACTCTTAGTCAAACAAAGACTCTCTGGCAAATCTAGCAAAAGAAATCCTTGAGACCAACATCAACATCTCTCCTAATCAACAGGAAAGCCAAAGTCACTAACCTCCTTGTGTTCCAGTCCTACCAAATTTATTAAGGTAAGTTGTATAAGGCTACTTCCCTCCCCTCCCCTCACAAAGGAGCTGAGAGAATTAGCCCCCAACTCCTCCTAGCATTCGACTGTATTTTGAAGAAAATGAAAAAGGACCTCTAGTGAACTTTGTCCTAAATTTCATATGACAGACTAAAGTAAAAAGTACCCAGCAGTTTTCCATAAGCCACTAAAAAAGCACTGAAAGCAACACCCCAAAGTAGTGCCCAGATATGCCACAATTTTGTGAACGCTGGCATATCAAGGTGTGGATATTCAACCACATACTCAGCAATACAAGCAAGAGCTGCTGATGCCAGATGAACCAGACTGAAATGCAGCGACAAGCTGAGGAAGGTCAGAGATTGATTTCTTTTGCAATGGCAAAACCTGCAAAATTAAACAATTTAGATCCAAAATAAAATATTACATTGTGTTCATACTCAAAGCATAAACAGACCATTGAGCAAGAAAGGACTGTTTATTTTTTAATGCTGTTTTCCTTTTCATACAATGAAATAGAAATATAATAGTTATAGGAAATTTTAACCTAATTTAAGTCTTTTCCAAAAATACATTACTAGAACATTTTGGGATGACAGCTTGTAAGAAACAGAGCCAGAACAGCTCTTTTGAAGCCACTGTTTCTTATGTATGGGAGACAATTGTGTGGATGCACCCGCCAGAGTTCCAAACACATTTTGCCTACAGAGAATCAAGGCAGGCAAAATGCCTCTGGATGCATCAGAAGACTGCCACAATCTAAGTGACAAACTGGCAAAGTAGTACCTTCCCCTCTTCTCTCTTACCAAGTTTCAACCTCAACCTTTGAGAATTTCTATTGGCCTCCATAGTATCAGGTACAAAATCCTCCTTAGATAATTGTCATTAAAACTAAATCAGATTTTTCAAATATTTCATTTCCCGCAAGTTAATAAATTCTAATTCAGATCAACTGAAGCAGCTGGTAGATTCATAACAACAAAATTGTTTCAGTTGAGAAAATAAATGGGAAGTTCCAAAAACATCTAATGATTTCGGTGCTTTTTAAAACATCCATTTTTTCATTTCAGAACAACATTCGACTTCAACAAAACTTAAACTTATTAGCAATTAAGATCTTTCACCCCAGCTTATACTTCCCCTTTAATCCAGAGTGCCACCTTTAGGAATTCATATACTTTCATAACATATTTTCCCAGCCTCTCAAAGTACAGTGAATGAATTAACAACACTTAATAAGGATGCTGTGAATTGAGCACACATACGGTATAAGAAGTGTATGTACCCATTGTGCCACCCAGAGCCTTGGCTATAGATACCTGTGTAAGCACTCCTGGTGAGGATTTCGGTGTTCCTACTGCTGCTTGCTCCTAAATCTCTGACACCCCAATCATAACAATGGCATTCCCAGATCCAGAACTGTTCTGACTAGACAACCCTGCCAACACTCCTGCACAGCACACAACTAAGCCAAAATACATAATCTGAAAAAGAAAAAAATGAACATGTAGCATTGCTGTACTTCAAGCTTTACTCTGTAAAGGAATATAAAGGCATTGAAAGGCTTTTAAAATCTCCAGGAGGACTGAGAGCCAATAGTTTATCTTTAAAGATGAGAAAGATTTATTCTTTGTTTATTAATGCAAGTGAATATCCATTTCTGATTATAAGACTTCTGCACATTCCTCCTTTCACATTTTCTGGTTTCTGTATTTCTTTATGACACCAATCCACCAAGCAACCATGAAACTAATTAGCATCTCAGCAACTCAGTTCCAGGATCCATTGACATGTATTTGAGTACATGTTTTCAATTATCATCAACACTGACGTATTGTTTTCTAATATTATTCTACAATGCCCCAATTACTGCCTTATTCTTTATTGTTTTCAGGCTTATTTCTTAATACTCTGTCCCAAGAGAAAAATACTTACCATATTAGTTCAAGCTGAAAGCTATTACACCTTTGCTAGATTTACCCTGCACTGGCCAAATTTAAAACTGTTTTAGCCATTATGTTCTTAATGGGTAAAAATAGTATATTTTATCAATGTAAATATGAAGTTCTGATTCTCTCATATTTTGATTTTAGATGTTTTGATATCAAAAATGCACTGAAATGCCTACATGACCTCATTTAGTAAACGTGTGGTCTTCCTTCTGATATTTAAAGAGCACATGGTGACTTAATTATAAATGATAAATGGTCTTTTAACCTGCATCACTGAATGACGTGAAAGTATGATCCAAAATGTAGTCAGAAAAATCCATGATGCTCAAATCATAACTAACAGACAAATAGAGCCATTTGACAACATTCTTAGAACTTTCAGAAAGGCCAAAAACTGTGTATTTGTTGGTATCTTCAAGAAATATTTATCGGCTTTTCAGAAGTCTAAGTCCAAGGACTTAAGTCTGACAGAAGGGAAACTGTCATATAAGGATATTAACAATGCTGAGATGGAGCAAATTATAGATACTGTATGCTGAGGAGATTTGGGGTTAAACAGAATAGCTGTATGCCTGTCCTGATGTGGCTTGTACTATGGCCTGTGGAAAAGATGTAACATAACAAGAAGCAAGAAACAACATAACAAACTTCCCAGAACACATCTCAAGTACTCACGTGTAAGACAACTGGGGAAAAAAAATTAGCTTCAGTGATTTTACACCTTATCTTTAAGAAGTAACAATGTAGCATATAATTTTGATCCAATGTTTATCTAATTATTAACCTGGTCCTCACAATGAATCAGGTCAAAATCTAAGAATCAGAGTCTGCTTTATTTGCATGCAGAATATAAACTGAAAATATCTGCTACTGCTTTCAGTTCAGCCTGAGCTCTCTGAGTCTTTGAGGCATTTATTGCTTTTCAGATTTTGTTGATCCATTCTTTCCATGTATTATAGCACAGAGGGAAATGTTTTACTTTATTCTTTTAATACATATATGAGCTATTCTAGTATGGTAATATGGTATCATTTCGAAGAATGGGGATCCAACATAAAAGTAACTGTGAAACAACCATTTGTTACTATGTATATTGGCTGCCATGTGACCTTCTGATAAATTCCAGGACATCCATCAGATATCTCTCCAGTGATGGTACTGTTTAAAACAAAACAAAACAAAAAAACACACAAGCAAACAAACAAAAACAAAACAAACAAAACAAAAAGCTTTAAAGAATTAATGAAATCCCACACCTCGTTTCTTCCAGATTTAGTGCTGAATACTTTTCTAGGATGCAGGAAGCCTTAAGGGCAGGTAAGAGAACCAGTTCAGGACTGATTACTATCAGATTGTTTTCTTCCCAAAATACTTCCTTTCTGTGTCTTTAGTAAAGATATTGCCAATTAGATTCTGCCTCCAATAAGAAATAGCTCAGTTTTAATAAGTTTTGAACAACATGTGCATCTGGAGGTGGATCAAAAAATAAAAAATAAAAGTAAATACAGTCTCTGTCCTAATGTACTTACACTCTAAACTAGACAGTTTGGTACTTTTGCAAATGGATTACATTCTTTGATGAATGGGTTGCTACTTTGTAACTGACTATTATGGAACTGGAAATGCAAAGCTGTTTTCTCTTGAATGAAACAGCGGTCAAAGCAATATGCTCAAATAAGGACAGTAGAAAACAAAAAGGCTATAAAATTGTTTCCCTGGCCCTAGGGATAACAGACCCTATAATCTAATGAAGAAGGATGGCAAATATTTGCCCATATAAGTTAATAGTTTTCCTGGAGGGCCTGATTCTGCGCATAACCCTCGTTTCTTGCTGCTTGTAGCATTAATATTTCAGGCAGAATCAGGCTCTTTGCTTGGTTGTATGACTAGCTTTGCTAGCCAAGACCACCATCCTAGTTTTGGATTACTTAACTATTGAACAGAACAAAACTTAACATTGAGTAACCTGTTCAATATTACGTCCAATGGCATAGAGAGGTGCCATAGGGGAGCAGGTCATTTTAACATACCTAGCATTCGCATAATTAAGAAATCACCTATACAGAAATATAAATTTTACCTGTAAGAATTAGCAAGTAAAAACCCCTGTGAGTACACTTTCTTTCTCTGCACATCCCTTTATGTCAAAACTGGTATAACTGTCATTTTGTATTCTGCAGCTTTTTCCAGTTGCAAATTCAGTTCCATATGGTGTCAGACTTTACCTTGTTTTCCTTTCAGCAGGAGCACTTTCAATTTTATTAACTTTGTATTCTCTTTTTAAACGGATTCCTTATTCTGTCTGAAAGTCAGACCTTCCTTATCCACCTTATTTCCTGAACTTCTAGTACAGCTATGGTACTATATATGGTATGTTTGCTTAGTTTTTTCATTTTCTAGTTAGAACAGACTTTGTGTTGACTGTTTATGCTATTTTTAAAAATTAATTTTATGAAATTCTACCTTTGTTTTTCCCTGAGAGTTACAGAACTTAATTCGAGATTATGTTATCTGATTTATCTGCTTTTCCCAGCCTTTTTAAAACTACCTCATAATCTTTTCAATAAGTGCCAATAGCTTTTCATCTTCCATTAGATACAACCTGTCCTTCTGTTGTAAACTCTACCTATTCCATAAGTTTTCTATTTCCTAAAAAAAAAAAATCTAAACATATTTTTCTTTCCTATCAGAGAGGAGACTTTGTCTCCATATGTGGTTTTGGGGAGCATTTTAGAAAAATGCTAGCATGAAGGTTTTTGCCTTTAACCACTAAAAAAATTTAATTGTGATTGTAGTGTGTTTTTCACCTTTAGCACATCACTGGTTGACCACAGATTACTACTCAGAACTCAGGAACTGGCTAGATAGTTTATGAGATCTGCTACATCTGCGCCCACAGACAAATTATTATGAGGTTCTAATCAGCATGACAAACCCACCAGTTGAAAAAACTGGTAAACAAATGCCCCAGCACAAGGTCCTGCACCTGGGTCAGGGCAATCCCAAGCACAAATACAGGCTGGGGGATGAAGGGATTGAGAGCAGCCCTTCCAAGGACTTGGGGGTGCTGGTTGATGAGAAGCTCAGTGTGCGCTCACAGCCCAGAAGGCCAACTGTATCCCGGGCTGCATCAAAAGTAGCATGGCCAGCAAGTCAAGGGAGGGGATTCTGCCCCTTTACTCTGCTCTCATGAGACCTCATCTGGAGTCCTGCATCTAGCTCTGGAGCCCTCAACACAGAAAGACATGGACCTGTTGGATCAGGTCCAGAGGAGACCACAAAAATGATCCGAGGGCTGGAACACCTTTCCTATGAGGACAGGCTAAGAGAGTTGGGGCTGTTCAGCCTGGAGAAGGCTCCAGGGAGACCTTACGGTGGCCTTCCAGTACTAAAAGGGGGCTTATAAGAAAGATGGGGATAGGCTTTTTAGCAGGGCCTGTTGTGATAGGACAAGGGGTAACGGTTTTAAACAAAAAGAGGGTGGATTCAGACTAGATTTAAGGAAGAAATTTTTTTACGATGAGGGTTGTGAAACACTGAAGCAGGTTGCCTGGAGAGGTGGTAGATGCCCCGTCCCTGGAAACATTCAAGGTCAGATTGGATGGGGGTCTGAGCAGCCTGGTCTTGTTCAAGATTTCTCTGCTTATCGCAGGAGCAGTTGGACTAGATGATCTTTAAAGGTGCCTTGCTACCCAAACCATTGTCTGATTCTAAGAGAGGTTTCTAGCAGGACACACTGTCTGTGGTGGGGTAGTCTCAGAGCAAGTGTGACCAAGCTAAAATACGAAGGTATGTTTTGGTTGTGGCTATTTACAATGAGCCCTTTGAATCAATTATCGTAACAATCTAAACATCTTCAGTGTGCATATCTGCGCAAACATTTTTGTTACAGGTGTGCTTCTGGACTTTAAGTTACTGACACAAATACTTTTGTAATCTGAAGTTTTCCACACCTGAGTACTCTATCTCATGGACCAAAAGTCCGTAATTATTTTTCACCTTTCACAGAACTGGTGAGCCTGAAGAGATTTCAGGGGCTGTCCTAGCAGTTTAATACTTTAAAAAATCAGGTTATTGATTTTCACACCCTATTAGTAACATAGAAACCCAACATCATACTGACAACACAACATCATTGTGAACATCAGAAATAGGTATGCTATATGCAAAACATTAGTCAGTTATCCTAGAAAATGCTTTTTCAGAGCAAAGGTCTTGAATAGTGACAACTGACTTCTACTACCACACATACTATAGACACACATACCTGAGGTGACATCAAAGTTCTCGCATCACTTCTTGTCACTATTCCCTTTAATTCTGTTAAACATTTTCTTCTCTGGTCATCTTATCACTCATGGAAATATGTACATTTACTGTAGAGACAATAGGTGTATACATAAAGCTGACGCTTATATTGGCATTCCTATATTTACAAGCAATGATCATTATACAATCCTTTGGTTGCCAGTAAAATTTATGTGTATTAATAGGCATCATGGGTCTAAATGAAGATGAAAAAGGCATTGTTTAGTGCCTGGAGTAAAAGTTTTGAGGGAGGAACTCGTAAATTCTAATCTCATTTGTAATTCAATTTGGGTAAGTCATTAACTTTGTTTTGACTTCCTGTAGGTCCCTCCCTAATGAAATTGAACTCAAATATGTCATAATGAAGCATAGAAGAAAACAAAGCAGCAGACAGTACACTTGGCAATAATAAATACAATTTCTAGTATGAAAGGCAAATGGAGGCCAGGTGTGACTCTCCGGGTAGTGTGATAACCACTATTCCAAGCAAGAACAAATCTGGTCATCATTTGAGTAAAAGAAGGATTAGAAGAAACAAGCATCAGTCCTAAAATACCTGTCAAACCTATAAAGTAAAAAATACACACTCAGAAGAATAAAAAAACCCACTTTTCTGTATTAACCATAAAATAAAAACAGGCACAGAACCCAAACTCTACTTCCACTGAAGTTGTGTCACTGACACCCATGGCGGCAGAAAGCATTTCCTGCACGTGCTTTTACATGGATAACTTGTATACTTTGTTTTTGCCAGAAAACTAATTTTGGAATAATAGAATCTTTGTCAACCTAAGGATGAAGCGGGGACCCCAGTATCTGGCAGATGCATATGAGACTGCCAAATTAAATTTCTTAAATAAAAAATATTCCACTTGGGCAAATATGGAGAAATAGTTCATTTAAAAAAACCCAAAATTAAACATGTCAAATTCCCCAGTGACTTCTCACAACCTTTACTGCTTTAGTAGGAATACAGACCACAGTGTAGCATCTGAACTTTGTTAAAAGATGCAGACCACACAAATAGTTCAACAATACTTCCTTGGGAGAAAATAATATTGCTCCCAGTACTCGTCTCTTTGACCACATGTGTTGGTGGTTTGAGGAAATGTTTCTCCCTCTTTAGGAAAAGACTAGATCATTTCATTAATTCAAGAAAATATGATATTTTACTTGGAGACATATTTTCTCATCACTTGCACAATGTTTTGTTAAATATACCCAAGTAAGCTCTGAGCAAATCGATGTATAGTATGACTTTCTCCAATCAAGACAAAGCCCAGTGTAGAAAGATACCACAATCTCGCTCATGGTAATCATCACAGGAGTTTAATTTTCCTTTGGATTATCAATTTAGGAGGTTTTAAAAAAAAAAAAACTTTAAAACTTGTATACAAATTGCCCAGCATTAAACAAAGAAAATAGATCCTCAAACAAGGATGATACTTCAGTCAAAACATTTTAAGTCATTGACCCTGGGAGGAGGCAGTAAGGAAGGTCTTTCACATGCTGTACAAATCTTGACTATGGAATGGTTCACTAAGTGAAACAGACTTCCTTCTCTTTTTTTCTTCATTTAAAATAAATTTTCTGTACCAGCAAAAATTGCTTTCCCTGAACTAATAGATATTTCTACGGTTACTCATTTACCTTGAACAGGAGCTTTGAAGGTAGTGCACCCTAGAAAAGATGTGTGAGATGTATCCTTTTGTGTTATTATTTGCATTAATTTCTTTTCATTCTATCATTATTTTTAAAGGCAGTTAATGCAAAGAGCATAACAACCTTGTTTATGAGGAAAACATTATTCAGCATAATAAAAACCTTGCTATATGATTCATTTTCCATTTCATACATCTATTTCAACAAAGATAATGACATCTGGAGTTATGCAGTATATACAGGCCCTGATCCAAAAGCTGGAGAACAGTCTATGTTAATTTCAATTGGCCCTGGACAGAGTTCCTAACCTATACCACATTGGCTCTTTATTTCATACATAATTAATATCAGAAGTAGTTTCCTGGTAACAAAAGGTATATAATGATCCACCAAGGATCCTGAAAAGTTGAATTTTTAGCCTTTCATTCAACTGGAAAGCAGCGTGATAGTTAGCAACCCTGACTTACCACTGCCTGCTGCCTTTCAGTGTTAATCCACGCTAATTTTCAGGAGCTCATTTTATTTTTAGATAATTATTCCTAGCATGGCTCATCATTCAAATGCCAAACTGGCAACAAGAAACAGATACATTAATTCCTCTATACCTTTTATATAAATTCCAGCTGTGGTCTGGTCAGCTATGCTGATTGTGATAACGCCTGGTTTGTAAAATAGCACCAACCATTTAATTCAGTCAGTTGTAAAAACCATCCTTGTGTTCTTACTGCACCAAATTTGGCCTGATATATTTCAGATGTAATATACTTGACACTAGAGGAGACAAAAACAACAAACAAAAACTCAAACACACACATGAAAAAAAGCCCAGAAAACAAACATTAAACAAAACCTACCTAAATCTTAGACTACATTCCTTTAAAGCTGAACACAAATGTGCTTCTCTTTACAAACACTTTATTAGCCAAACAGCAATTCCAGTCTGCCAATATTTAAATGTTTAGTATGACTGTATTTTTGTTTAAAGCTACCTGCAGGCAAATATGGATTCCTGTCAATCTTCAACTCACCATGACGACAGAAATTAAACCTTCTTCTGTACTACATCCAAAACAAACTTAACTGAAAAAGAATGAGTCTATCTCAAGAAACATCTTGCATACAGAAAATTGCAGCCAACATACAAGTAGTATCAGTTTTCACAGATCTTAAGGCTGCCTCCTGATTTAACTGTATACCTAATTCCTTTTCTCCTCCCAGAATAAGGGGCCAAAGAACGTATGAAAATATAAGGGCTACTGCTATTACAACAGAGACTATGCAGACTATCGCCTAAAGATGCCATGTCAGGGTTGAAATACATTTCAGATTCTGAGGCTAAACCCATGCTGGTTTCAATAGCAAACCAAGTATCTTTACCTCTCCTTGCCTTAGCACAAAGACATAGTAAGTGTCATCAAAACATTTGGCCTTTGAAGTACGTGCACTACTTGAAGTCCTTTTGAGTGTCACACAGAGCTCACCCATTCCTACTCATCAGCACCTTTGTTCAGTACATACTGATTTCAGTCCAGAAACTATCTACCCCTTGAAGTCATATCAAATGCCTATAAATATCTTAACGGTGGGTGTCAAGAGGATGGAGCCAGACTCTTTTCAGTAGTGCCCAGCGACAGGACAGGAGGCAACAGGCACAAACTGAAGCACAGGAAGTTCCAGCTGAACATGAGGAAGAACTTCTTCCCTCTGAGGGTGACGGAGCACTGGAACAGGCTGCCCAGGGAGGTTGTGGAGTCTCCTTCTCTGGAGATATTCAAGA
>Ga0065711_1039863_pt1 | contig 17442 bp, 16 predicted proteins | sample Hoacrofraction12_FD_59098 | JGI IMG/M metagenome (GOLD analysis project Ga0065711, IMG submission 59098) | Hoatzin crop microbial communities from Cojedes, Venezuela - Epithelial fraction 12 v2 (version 2) | ecosystem: Host-associated > Birds > Digestive system > Esophagus > Crop | place... | reverse complement strand
TCTTACCTCCGGGGCCTGGGATTCCTGAGGGCCGGCCTTGGCACTGAAGACTGAAGCAAAGAAGGCATTCAGTAGCTCTGCCTTCTCTGCATCCTCCGTCACCAGGACACCCGCCTCATTCAGCAGCGGCCCCGCGTTGTCCCTAGCCTTCCTTTTGCTACTGATGTAGTTGAAGAAGCCCTTCTTGTTGTTTTTGACATCCCTTGCCAGATTCAATTCCAGGTGGGCCTTGGCCTTCCTCGCGGCATCCCTGCATGCTCTCACCACGTTCCTGTACTCTTCCCAAGTGGCCTGCCCCTCTTTCCACATTCCATGGACCTTTCTCTTCCACCTGATCTCCGCTAGAAAGGCTGTGAGAATCTCCATCCTTTCACTCGAGATGCCCCAAGCTATGACTTGCCCCAGGGAACAGCCCCCATCTGCCCTGCTGCAGCCCTTCCCTGCCCCGGGTCACCGCAGATGGAGGAGACAAGGACCAAGCGGCTTTGTGAATTTCAGGCTCGCTGCTTTCCTCTCTGCTGAGGTGTTGGTTCAGTGCAGAGCACCTCCAGGTTCAGTTGTGTTGTTGGGTCATCCCCACACTGTCAGCCATCAAGCAGCATTTCAGCCTCACCGGAAGGCAGAAGTCCTTTTCTCCTGCCCATGGAGGTGTGTTACCCAAGCAAGTCCTTGAGCAGCACCCCAGGGCACGTGGGGTGGGGGCACAGCTCTTCTGGCAGGGACAGTGGTTTACGAAGCACTGGGGCAGATTCTCAGCTGGTGCAAACTGGTGTTGCCTCCCTGATTTTCACCCAGGCCAGCTTATATGTGCTATCTGCAGAGCTGGTGCTTCACTCCCCGAGCACCGCGCCTGTCTCAGCAAGGATCCAGGGATGCTGGCAGGGTTTGACTGAGTTAATGGGTGTTGGGGCTGTTGCCTGCCACATGTGATTTAGTCCTATTCTAAATCGCGGAGCTTGAACCATCTTTCCTATTTCCAGTGCTTCTGCCATAGTTTTGTTTGCAGCATCATTGCAGTTCAGCAGCTGTCCATGCTGCATGTCCAAGTGAGGTACCAGACCTGAAGGGCATCTCCCAGGCTCCTGTGGGACCAGCGGGTGCCCAGCACCTATCTACAGCTGTGTCCCACCCACTGCCAGGAGACATCGCGTCAAGCGCTTGGCTTCAGCCCAGCAGTGGTGTGCTTTGGTCCTGGCACATCGACCCAGGGGGTCCAGGGTTCCCTGTCACCTGCTCAGGCAGATGTTGGCGCTTTTCACCAGAGCCACTGGCGTTTTGCAACAGATTCAGGTTGGCTTGGGATGAGAGCCCCAGGGACAAGCTGGTGTTGATCTAGGTGATCAGGCAGGTGCCGATTCACCTGCTCTGAGGATATTCATGATGCTCTCAGGGAGGAGGCAGCAATAGACAGAAAATAAATATAGCTCAAAAGCAGGAGAGAGGTGAATATAAGGGAGCATAAGAATATCTCTGCAGAGTAAATTCTAGCCTCCTAACCTCCTAACCCTAACCCCCTAACCCCTCACCCCTGGTCCTGTGTCGTCTCCAGTTGTAGCCAGTAGCAGGTGCCCAGGGAAAAGCAATCAGAGCATGGGAACAGGACAAGTAACATTTTCTGCTCATCTTGCCCCATCTCTGCGGCCACGTGCCTGTTGCACAGGACAAGCAAACATGAAAATGGGTCCAAAATGCTGTCCCAGCCTCCAGCAATCTGTAGCTCAGTGGCTGTGACTTTAATCAGTGAATTTAAATCTTTGCATTTAATACAAGGCAGACGGGGTTGGATTTTCCTCCATTGAGTCTCCCAGGCTTTTTGGTGGGGGGGAGCATCCCCTCGCCACTCCTTGCCCCATGCCACAGCCCAAAGGTAGGGTGCAGCTGGCGCAACTGCCAGTGGCTCCACGTTTCCAAAGACTTGTAGTCATACATATATATTCTTTTTAATAATGAAAGCCCAGAATAATAACAGCCACAAGGGATTACAATGTTTATTTTCCAAGTGGCATGGAAATTAGGAGAGGCTGTCAATGCTCCTCCGTCGTGACCGTTAATCACCTCCAAATTTTCCTGCTCTCCCCTGTGCTGCAGCGTGTCACCTCTGCCTTCTCCATGGCTTTCCCAGAGCAGGCTGTCCCATGCAGGGCCTGTCCCCAAGGCTTTCCTCTTCAGCCCTGCTTTGGTTTGCTGGGGCTCGTTGGTGCCTCCTGAAGCCGAGGGCAGGTGTTTGCTCCAGCTCCTGCCGTGCCTTGCAGGGGCTGGCATGTGCAGCGATGCTTCATGCTGCAGGCCCTGTCTCCCCATGCAACACTGCACACAAGCTGCCAGCATCCCTAGATGAGAAATTTGGGTGCTCTCCCTCCAAACCGCATCGTGCAGGCACTTGGTGCTGCAACGTTCCCACCTGCTGCCCATACAGCACGCACGGAAGCTGACGGCTCCTGCCAAATTGCAGAGCAAGCAGCAGAATCGTGCATGGGAAAAGGGACCAGTGGGGAGCACGCCATGCTCCGTCCCTCTGTAATGTCCCAGCCGGTGTCATCCCCTCCCTGGCACACCCATGCCCCTGAGCAGGCAGCAGGCACTGTGGCAGATGGGTGAGCACCTGGTGCTGTGGGTGCAAATACTTGCACCCAAACCCCTACCGGGGCTGCGGAGGGGAAGAGGTGTCCCTCCATGCCCTTGCCACCCAGCGGGGACGTGCCGCGGTGCCAAGTGCCGCTCTTCCCCACAGCTCAGCCCTGCAGCAGCCCGCCTTTTCTTATTTGTTTTCCTGCCCTTGAGAGCTATTCTTTCCCTCCCATATGCTGTAATAATTATAACTGATAACTTAGCAGCTGCTCTGCTATTCCGGGCTCAGCAGAGCCACGCGCCTCCGCCTTCCCTCCCTCCCTCAGCTCCAGGTCAGCGTCTTGGCTCCAGCAACAGGAATTCCTGCAGTTTCTGCCACTCGGGAGGATCTGGACCCTTCTCCCCTCCGTCGCCATCTGTCTCCCGCCGGCCCACCCCAGCATCGCCAAAGGGGATGGACCTTGAAATCCATCTGTTACCATGGAGAAAGCTGAGCCAGTGGAGGGATGCGCTGGGTGAAGGCCAGCAGAGAGGGGGTGAAGGGGATTTTCTTGTATATTTCTTTTATTATCATGTGTCCAGTATCACTTGTGGGATCTGCTGCAGGTGACAACCACTACCCTTGCTCACAGTGGACAGTACGTCCTGAGCCCTCTTGCTGGAAGAGATGGTGGCCTTAGGCCTGATGCAGCAGATCCCACCATCACCGCTGGTGGGCCCAGTCCACATCCCTCAGAAGAATGCAACGCTGTCTCTCCTGCCATTCAACAGTGGCAGTGTAAAAGTGATTACATTAAAAAAAATGTTTCTTGGGTTCAGCTGCTTTGGTAGCAGCCCAACACTGCAGGCTGCAGCCAACTGAGCTAAAAATGATGCAGAGATGGAGAGCAGAGCAGAGCCGAGAGGGCTAAATGCGGCTCTTCAGTGGTGAACAAAGGTGGTTGCAAAACTGGACTCATGTAATTAAAGGTTGCATCTTATGTTGGCCTGGGCTGACCCCAGAGAGGTCTTTGCCAAAGAGGTAAGGGAAAAACAAGGAGGCTGCCTGTGGCCTGGCAGTCCTCTTCACTGTCCTGTGCTGCATGCTGCTCCAGCTGTGCTGACAGACGCACACACAGCCCGTGGCCCACCTGGGCATGCCGTGCCACCCTCGGTGCTGCACCACGCCACATCCCGTCCTGGCAGGCTCTCAAGGAGGTGCTAGTCCCCTGTGCAGCATCCCTGGGGTCCAGGGTAGCACGCAATCCTCCTGTTTTGGGTGTGAAAGGGGTTTTTCCTCCATTTACAAGAGATTTTTGCCTACAGTTTATCTGATTGCTGAAAGCCCAACATGAAAATACAGCAGTATGAGGTGTTTCTGCCTGCCCTCACCAAGGGAGATGCTGCGTCTCCAAGCATCTCAGTCTTTTCCTGGTCAGCAGGCCTGCTGAGACCAGAAGTGCATCTCCAGCACAGATGAAGCTTCCCATAAATGTGTCAAGACAGCCTGATCTGTAGCGATGGTAGAGATGTGCGAGTCTCTGCTTTGTGCCAGCTCATCCAGCCCACGAAAGGCTGTGCCCTGCTTCCCAAGTAGTGCTGATTCCTGCCAGCTCCCGTGTGGTCCTGTACTAGCCCCTTCCCATCTTCCAAAGGTGGCATTCCCAGCACCACTGGTTGCAGTGGGCTCAGGACGGCAACAAAGCCCCACAGCAACCTGAGGCAAGTGTCTGCAGTGTGGCCAGCACCTGAATTCCTTTAGGTGAGCTGGGGTGCAGGCAGGATGCCTGTTCTTCTTCCCTAGTGTGTGCTTGGCTTTACCGAGGTAGCAAAATGCTGGGGATTAAAGACAGGATATTACTTAAGCATGGGATTTGCCAGAGCCACCAGCCTGCAGTGGTCCTGGCTTTTTTCACCCTGCACAAACACCTTGTTTCCACATGGAGATGTGTACCACAGCAGGTGACACCTTCCTCTGCCACCAGCCAGCCTGTCCTTGCAGGCAGCGGATCCCGTGGGATGCCTGGGGCAGGTCTCTCTAAGGGATCAGGGCAGATGTTCTTTCGTGTGGTCCTCCCAAAGTTGCAAATGGGAATAAAAAGTGAGAGTGTGCAAGGAGGAAGACCTTCCCAGGATTTTCACTTCCCAGGCTGGGAATGCTGTTGCTGGCACCACTTCAGCACGGCAGTGGGCAATGTCAGGGTCCGTGGCCGAGGATTTTGTTGCGCAGAGGCTTTTCACATAGCAGGGTGACCACAAAAATATCATCCTTCTGCTTTTGGGTCAGCAGCCATGATATGCTGCCTTGAATTACTCTCCACCCAGGTGACATGGTGCTTATCTGAGCTGACTTTAATGCTTAGCAGCTCTGCAGGATGACCAAGCACATGCTTCAGTGCCACTGCTGGTGGCACTTGGACATGCTGGAGGACCACTCACTGGTGGAAGCAACACGTGCCTCGCTGACACCTCCCACGCGGGAGTAGGCAGCCCTGGGAAGAGGCAGCTTGAAAAGCCTGTGCCGTCTCATACGGGCGAGCTGGCAGCTCCATCTGGCTCTGCTTTGGTGGAGCTCTCTGAGGAGCTGCCAAGGGTGGCTGGCGTGGTCTGTGGGTGGTGTGCCAGGAGCGGGCGAGGAGGAAGAGGAGGAGTGGGTGGAATACACGTGCCCTGCACTGCGAAGTTTCTCTTGGAGGGTGCTAACCCATCATTAAAGGAACTGCTCTGCCCTGTGAGCGGGATGGTGGGTTTAAGGGCCCATTTGTGGTGTGTTGCTGGTGCTCAGCTGGAGGGCAAGATGCTGTAGGGTCTGCAGCTGGCCCGTACACAGAGAGCAGGGGACATGCTGGGCTTTGTGCCTGGGAGCGCAGCCCACAAGTGCTCTGAGCCACCGCGTGTGTTTGCCATAAGGTAAAGTCTCTTTGCAGCTCTGTTCATCTTCATGGGTCTCACACTTTGCTTTTACTCTCCCAAAAGGCAGTGATTTTTTTTTACTTGAAGCTAGCAATTTAACAGCAGAGTCATTATCGGAACAGGGGAGCTGGAGTATTTGTTAGGGTAAAAACACATGGGGTTAGCACAGTATCCCTCACCTCTCCGAGCCCAGGCTAACCCACAGCAAAATTACAGTCCTTATCTCCATTCAAGTTTTGCAGCAGAGTGACTGCAGCCATTTGGTTATTGGTTTCTTCGTTTCAATCTCTTTGATCATGTGCCATGATTAAACTGATCTCTACGAGGCGGGATGAGTAGGAGTCAGAAGCAAAATTGTAATCGTCTGTGCCTTTGGCGTGCAGGAATGGAATAATTTTCTAGTCTCATCTCCACGCTGGTAGCTCTAGGAAAAACCTCCATCACTTTAACATCTAACAGCACCATGCAAGGCTTAGGGACACTGATGTAAGTGGAAATACTCGGACCTGGGTACCATCACTGTTCCTTGTTCACTCATTTTTGCAGGGTGCGTGCTAAAAACCGCTATGGTCAATGCCTGCAAACCAGCTGGCATCAGTGAGCTCTGGACACTAAGACAAGTTCATGATGAGCTCCCTACAACCTCGCCAGTGCTTGCTCTCGCCTGCCACATCACGATACCAGGCAGCTGTTCCCCAGCATTGTTTCGTTGCCCGAGACAAAGGAAACGTGAGTTTTTAGTGGCCTGGGAGGAACAGGGCAAGTGTAAGGGGCATGAGGAGGTGACGCTGTGCTGCCCAGCCCTGCCCTGGCTCTCCTGGCACTTTTTCTGTGCCAGATCCCACCAGTGCAGCTCCGGCACTGGTTTTTGCTATCCTGACAGCTGGGATAGAGGTGTTTCCCCCTGTCTAGCCCAGACCACACTTGCCCCCACTGCAGAGCATTGCTTTTTGTTCTGCCTGCATAAACCCAGGTCTCCATCACGGCCCATTCTGTATTTGAAACACCTCCTCAGCCTTCCCCTTCCTAGGCAAAATGATCCCAATTCCTTTACTGACCCCTCCCTGAACAGTGTCCCCTCTATCTGACCGTGCAGCTCTCTTTGAGGGTTTCTTACTTCTCTTGAAAACTGTTACCAGCACAGAGCAGAGACAACCATGCAAGAGAATTGTTTCACACCTTCGAACACAGCATGATTAACCCATATCATGGATTATGATCAAAAACACATTTTCTATAGAAATTCTTCCTCTCCATCCTACATTTGTCCAACTGGTTGTCCCATTTCACCTCACCCTCACTTCTGCTGAATTATGTTGGGGGGGGGGGTTTGTCCAGATTCTTTCTCTGATTTGTCAGGATCATTTTGAATCATAATCCCTTTCTCAGGTGTGCTGGCAATTCCTTTCATTTGCTGTTATCTCCAAACTGAATACCTGAATGGGTTGACAGTTTTGGGCCCTCTTGGTTTTGACCTGAGCAACCAGTAAATATTCTCTGTGCACTCCTTGTATAGTGTTTTTAATCTCTACAATCATTCCCCAGACTTACCTATGAGAACATTTTATCCATAACAATGCCTAAAGTCTTACTAACATCAAAATATGTTCTCTCCTGCTTTTCCCCTCTCTGCAAAGCCTGTGGCTCCACCTCAGGAGGTGGTTGGATGAGTCTGACAGCTCGCCCTCGACACATTCCAGTTGGTGATGGCAGGGGATTGTTTACACTTATTCCACTTGCCAGAGCAAAAGCAAGAACTGGGCAAAAGACATGAGCAATGGGGGCTGCTCCTCATCCAGAGTTTCACTGTATGGTCTTGGTTGCTTTGGAGAGAAGCCCAATGTGTCATGGCTGGTCTGTCCATCATTTTTAATGGTGCACGATAATAAGAATATCTGCTGTGGATTGCATCTCCCTGCAGTCTCCCGTGCTCTTCACTGCAACTGCAGCACCTCCCTGCCAGGCAAAACTGGTGCATGACCTCAAGAATGGATTTGTCCCCCAGTCTCTGTGTGGTGCCTCTTGCCAGATGCCAGCTGTCACCACTGGTTATCAATAATCGTTTCCCCCCCTGCCCCCAGAGGCTGGCTCTTTCAGGGAAAACTCAGCACATTTCATCTTTGTACGATTTCCAGGTGCTCAACCCTAGTTGTCAGCCTCCTCAGAGTTTCCCACGTTGAGAAGACCCACTTTGCAAAACAGCTTTAGAAGGAAGCCCCGTGGAAAGCAATTTAGAGCAAGAAGCCTAAATGAGCTGTCATTAAAATATCTTCAGAGGAAGACTGACAGAAGGACCCTGACTCTCAGCTGGGACTTTTGTCTTTGTATCAGAATAAATATAAGTGAAGAGGAGGAGGCAGAGAGGTGGTTCACAAGTCCCTGTAGCTACGTGTGTGGCCCAGGCTGGGCTCAGCCCTTCTCCTGGCTGCCCCACACCCTCAGCCTGCCTGAAGGCTCATGCAAGGAGCTGGGGCTGGTGCTAGCTGCTCTTGTGTCCACTTCTGCTGTGGGTTGATGGGCTGGGGCAGAGCCATGCTTCCTCCTCTCTGGCACTGTGGGATACAGATGCTGATTGCCCCATTCCTGTTTCTGGCTGGGCTGGGGTGCTCAAATACCCCAAACTGATGCTGACTTCAGGGAAGAAGCTTTATTGCCTTATGAGTGACGATGGACGACTAGCCAGTGCTCAGCAAGGTACAATATTGGGGTCCAGATCTGCAATGTGCAGGGTAAACTACAGCACTGGGCACATGTAAAAACTTAATATGCACTTACACATTTCTGAGCAAGCTTAGACAACCGATCCCTGTGGGTCTGGGTCCCTGTGGGGATGTGGGGTGGGCTCCCTCCCTGCACACCCTTAGGAGGTGAGCAATTCCCTTCCTAAGCCCCATCAGAGGACAGCAGTGGCCAGAAGGTGACGGCAGAAGTATCTGTGGTGGTTTATGACCTGTTTTCCCTCCCATCCCCTCCCCTCTCCCTCCTCTCCAAGCTGCTTGGTACTCTCTGACTGCTCAAGATTGATGCTCCTGTAGCAGGGACAGTGGGAAGGTCTGGGGAAGGTCTTCTCATCCCCATAGCACACTGACCTGGGTTTAGCTTGGACAGCCATGGTCCCCTCTGAAGTTCCCCTACTGCCCAGCTGGATCCCTTTAGGAAACAGCCCCCAGAAGTCACTCTTCTGTGCAGGGGAAGCTCCTCCAGAATCCCCCATCCAGTGCAGCCGCTGGGTCACCCTTCAAAAGGTGCCTAGTAATTATATTCATCAAAATCTGCATTGCAAAAAAGATGTGTAAGATACTGTGTTTTGCTCTACTGTCCTTAACGCTGTTGATGAGACTGGGTGTGTTTGGGTGCAGGCCAGGGCAGTCCCCAGCCCTCTGCACAGCAGGACTCAGGGAAACAACCCACTCGTCGTGTTTGAGTTGTGATACCATCCAGATGATCAAACAGAAACCACTGCTTCACCGGGGATGTCACAGTCTCAGCACACACCATGAGGGTAACGAGGGGAGGTGCGATGACCTTTGCTTCGGAGAAGAGATGCCAGAGCCCAGAGCTCAGTTACGCTTCTGCAAGACAAGGAAACCTGAGGGTGGCTGAGTCAGTCTGTGAACAACCTGCCTGGCATGACCGAGGGAATCAGCTGCAGAGTCAGGAGCTGAATCCTGCTTTTCCGCACACAGCTCAGGTGCTTGCAGACACATGCAGGTGTGTAGGAGTGAGCTCATCCTGGGAAAGAGAGACTGGTGGACTTTAGATGGGAGAAGAGCCATGGCTTGCCATTGCTCCCATGTCCTGCCAGCTTGGGGCAAAGCAGCATCCAAGCTGGCTTTCAAACCCAAGGCAGCTCCACCGTGAGAAAGGGAAAGAGGCCTGAAAGAAAGGAGAGCTGCATTTTTAAAAAACGTTTTTCTAGGTAACCCTCGCGCCTCAGGGTCTCGGGACTGAAGAGCAGAGAAAAAGGGCTTGTTGACCTGATGTTAACCTTCAGCTCCCTGGTCCTCACATGCTGCTGCTTAATCCAGGAGGAAAAAAAGTACAAAACTGCCCCAGAGCCTGTGCCATCTCATTAACATTTCGCTTAAGCAAGATTTTTATCCAGCACTGCAAGTGCAGTGGGTCCAGTTTAAATAACACTTTCCTTTGCCATTGCCTTCCAGGGATGTCCTGGCTGAGTAGGGGTTAATCACAGCTTCTGCAGTGCCATGCTTCAGGTCTGGGGTCCCCGAGGTGATCACCACCTAGCAAAGTGTAAGCCAGGCAGAGGCACTGGCATTTTTTGTCTTCATGAGAACTTGAAAAGACCTCTCTGTGAGGCTGCGTGGTCCTTCTTTTGGCCAAGATGCGGTGGTTTGCAACAGGCACAAGACACAGACCGAGCACGGGTTTGGCTGGTGCCTGGCACCTCTTTTTGGGGTTGGCAATCCCACAATGCCATAAAAGCCAGACTGAAGCATCTGGCTTGCCATCATGTCCCTCATCATGTGTATACAGAGGAAGGGAAGGTCAGAGGGATGGTCAAGGAAGACATCATATGGGAGGTACAACAAGGAGCACATAGGCATCTTGACCTTCAGCCTGTCATCTCCTGCCCCAAAGTCTGTGCAGGCTTCACTTCATTAAACATTAAGACTCTGTGGTTGCCCGAGCTAGCAAATACTACATGTGGCTCAGCACACATGAAATTGGCAAGGGGACCTGCTGCCCTGGGGGTTGGCATGGGGCTGGCAAAGGTTTCCTCTTCCCAGCTGACGCTGGCAAGAGCATGTCCCTGTCTGACAAGTATGTTGGAGGAGGGAGGTGGGTGTCTTTATGCTGTCTAACATGAGCAGTGTGCTTTCAGTGGTGGAGAAACACGGCCACAGGCTGGATAGTGTTGCATGAACTTGGATAAGGAGCTTCAACCCTATGAGAGATGGATGGTCTTCTGTAGATCTGGTGGGATTCTTCAGTGGAAGGACCTCTATTTCTGCTGAGTATAACAAATCACCCTGTAGCAATAAGTCGACTGAGGCTGCAGCTTGGTGTCTTTGGTGTACGCTAGCAGTTGAGGACACACACTACAGGGAGAAATTGCTTGATGTCAGGCTTTCCTGGTGATAAGGTGTGATCTCTGATCCTGGGACACTGAATGAGGCAAGACTGGGATCTTAGCCATAAGTAAGGAGAAACTCCTGTACTAGGTCAGACCAAGGGTCTGAATTACTGAGTGTCCTCAAGAACCTTCAGGGAGCAGTAGGAGCTCCCAGGGGTGTGTTGCTTAGCACCCCCTCAGTTCTCACCCCTTGTCATCTCCTCTAGGAGCAAGGTTTGCCTGGGCAGAGTGTGGCCCGTGTGGCCCCTCACCATCTTCTACTAACACAGGCCAAGAGCACAGCCCCATGTGCTTCCTAAACAGTATGTGTCTGTATTTGTTAATCCAGACTATCTTTTTCCCCACCAACTTGTCCAGTCTCATCTTGAACACATGTAAATGCTCACAGCCAACAGCATCCTTGGGCAAGGAGTTCCCCAGGTCTATCCCCCACTGCACGAGGACCTGTGTGCTTTGAAATCAGCCCTGGTTTTTGCATTGGGAAGAGGCAGCAAGGCCGATCCCTATCAGCCTTCTTTGGACTATGCACCATTTTGTAGCCCTCTACCATGACCTCTTCAGTCATGTCTTTTCCAGACTGAGGAGTCCTGGTGTGCACAAGCCCTTGCTTGCAGGGAAGCTCCTCCAGACCTTTGATCCTCGTTCATCCCCTTCTCGATGTTGCCCTATTGTATTTTGGGTTTGAGGCTGCAAAGAGGTGCCTTTTGGGGCACAGGTCAGCCCGGTGGCTTGGCGAGCGTGCCTGCCCTGCGGCTCTCACTCCCTCCAGATGCTGCTGTTTCTTGGCCACAGGCTGTGCTAGCTCCTGTGATCCCATTTGCTTCAGTAATTGGCACCGCATACCATGTATAACCAGCTTGTTATTTTTTTTTATTATCCATCACTCTTTCTCCTCTGAAGGGCAGAGGTGACATCTGGGGGTTTTTGTGAGCATTGGTCAGTCTCCTGACCACAGAGCTGTCCTTCCAGTGTTAAATCTGCTTGGTTTTCCTGCAGAGACCCCATGGTGTGTAAGGGACCATAAGCAAGAGCTGAGTGTTGCCCGAGAGCTGAAGTGCTGTACCAGCTCCTTCCCTTTGCTTTTATCCTGGGTAAAACATATTTACTAGACAACACAGAAAAGCAAAGCAAGCAAACAAACCTCACTGTGGGCAGTTCTCTCCTGGCTTATTTCATGCCAAGAAGTCAGTGATGGACTTAAACTGGAACTTCAAACTTCTTTGAAGGCATTCAGCCTGTTACAAAAGCAAGAACCAGCTGCACAGTCCTGAGATGAACTTTGCTGCAGTTGAGGCTGTAATGTGAATCTGTCTTGAGGAACAATAACTCTTTATATATACATACATATATATATATATATATATGGGGGTTTTGCTACAATTTTTCCTCCCTCCTGTCCCCACCACAAATCTGCTCTCACCACTCAGCTCTAATCTGTTCTTTGGCAGCTAAAACTATTACCTTTATTGTTTCAGGGTTTGGCTTCTTTCTGTTAGATCTCCTAATTGGATTTTTACTCTCCAATCCATTTAGTCTCTTCTGGGCATGCAGTAAAATCCTTTAACCCTTCGGCATCCCACTGCCTTGCTAACCAAGGCACCCTTGAAGGCATTCCTCTCCCCACACCGCTCTGATTTCTCTCGTCTCCCTGATTTGCATGGGTACAGCTTTCCTAAGCAACGGCTGTCACCTCCAGTCTCACTGTCTGTAGATAACATGCTTCATCACCGTCTCCTTCGCTCCTCGCAGGCTGCAAAGACTTGTTGGGTTTTAACCAAGAATAAGCAAAACAACCCACATCACCCTTAAGAGGAGGCCTGAGGTCACTCTAGGGTCAAAATCATCCAGAAATGATGACATTTTAGCTGTGGCTAGCAAAAGGCTGCTGCTTTGTCCAGATTCACCTCCCACCTCAGAGGAGAGAGGCCAGTCCAGAGAGACCAGATGCCAGTCCCCTATTTCTGGCTGTGTCTGAAGAGTATTAGCAGTCACAAGAGAGGTGATACAGCAGTGGGTCTGCGTCCACTTCTGACTCTACCGTGGGCATCTGGGCTGACTGTGGGCAGGTTGCTCAACATTTTCACTCCTCTACATCCTCTTTGGAAAATGCAAGTCATAAAACATGCTTGCTTCCACCTTCCATCAATCTTGCCCCTTCAGCTTGCAAGCTCTGTGGGACAGGGTCTTGCCTATGTTGTGCCTCACATAATGGGGTCAGGGTCTTCACTGGAGGCTTTGAGCATGCCAAGAATGATCTGATTCCATTGCAGGTGCTTTCTGTACAGCTGCAATTGTCTCTGTCCTCTCCACGAGTAAATCGGTGCAAACCCAGGGAAACTGTGCTTTGATTTGTCCAGCTGGCAGGTACGCTCGAAGTTCTCCTGTTAGCACGGGTGAGATGGTGATGGGGTCTGGCAAGGAGGGAACTTGGGTGCCCCATATCCAAAGAAAGGCTGTTTGGTTTCATAGCCCGAGCTGTGTGGCTCACCTCACAAGAGGAGGATGGAGTTGACCATGGCATCACACCACTGGTCTGTTTTTCCCATCAGGCCACAGTGATGCAGCATTGTGATTTTCAAGCAGCCGGGATTTTTGCTTGTAACGTATCTTTATTACAGCTTGGGGCACGTCGAAGCAAGCTTTACTCCAGTGGTGGCAGAGGTGGTGGAATAAGACCTCCTTTTGGCAAGATGCTGAAATGTAAATACAAAGGGAGGAAAAAGGGGTATCAACATCCCTAGCAGCTGGCTGCTCAGCCGAGGTCCGTGTGCCTGGCTCTTGACAGGCCTTGATGAACCTGGTCCCTCTCCTTCTTTCATACATTTTTCCAGCCTTTTTACAACCTTGGTGCCTTTATGTTTGTAATGCTGGAACACATTGCCATGGTTAAAGCTGTTACTCGCAGCAGAGTTTGCATCTTACCTGTGAGACAGATAGATATGGAGATGGAGATGTGCATTAATGTGCGTGTCTACCCTCATTCCAGTTCCCATTGGGCAAGTAGAAAACAAATCTGATGGGGAAGTAAAACCCTTCAGGGGAATGGGGAGAGCACTACCTTGGAGGAGTTCGTCCGAGGAAGACATAGGCTAAGCCAAAAGTATGGGAGAGAAGAGACAATCACCTGAGAGCAGGTGACGTGGGGAGGGCGGAGGTGGGCGTAGGTTTGTTGGAGGTATCATCAGACCAGGAAAATACACAACTGCAAGCTGAGTCTGTTCTAAGGGTGCAGTGTCCATGTGGAAAAGTGGGGCTCACAGTTCCCTCCCTGTAAACTGTTCCCGCACCAGCGGTGCCAACACAACCTTCCTTCTCACCCCTGGCATTCTCCTGGGCTCTGGTTGCTCCGAGTGCTAAAGGGGCTTACAGGTTTTCATCTTTCTTTTTTTAGGTGTGCTTATCAAATATATACATATTCTTAGTTTTACTTTATTCTTATTCTTCTTTTATAATATTATGTATTCGAGGTAAGGGAGGCACAGGGAACTGGATCTTTGGCATGTTCCTGTAGGGCATTCTAGTCCAGAGAAAAGTGATAGCAAAAACTTTGGCTTTTGGAGTTTTAGGATTTTTGGCTTTAGTGTATCAGGCTGAGATAATTTTACCACTGTTACTTAGAGACTGATTCAGAATAATGGATCTGCTAGAAAAGATGGGCCACATTCCTGAGTTTTGTGGCTGATGTTATTACGCGTTTGAATTGATGGGACAGTTCTGAATTGCTTCACTCAAACATGCATTGAAAGAAGAATTGAATCAATAACTGCTGGGCCCTCTTCCAGCCCCTCGTGAAATAGCGCAGCTATTTCTCTCCTTCCACCAGCCCACCGGCTCTGGTGGTGCCTAGCTGGGGATTTTGGGCAGCTCCCAAAGGAGTAAACCGCTTGAAGAGAAATCACACTGTGCTGCTGCATCCAGGTACAGTCTTATCCCATCGTGCCGCTGCATCAGTGCCTGTGATGTATGGCTGTGGGTGGGATATCTGCACGGATAACAGGCAGAGCAGATCTTGCTTGGAGAAGCAAGAAGGGGAAAATCTGAGCCACTGGACCCTGGAAAAGACTACCCACTTGCTGCCCTGGATGGTTAACTGGTTGAGTCCACTCTACCCCACAACTGAGTCACTCTAGCACATTTCACTGCTATCTTTTAGCCTTGTTGCATGATGATGTCCATAGTGACATGGTGGAGGAAGTTTCTGCTGGGCCCCTTTTCCATTAGAACCCTTTCAAAAGGTCCGTGGTCAGATGTCCCATCTGTCTGGATGGATGTCCATTGTTCAGCAACACAAGATCTTTGCTGACAATTGGGCTGCGGGAGAGAGGTGCAAAAGGGGATTTTGTGCTGCTTCCCCATGCTGGCAGCAGAAGGAGTAGCAGCTTCAGCTCTGGAAGGAGCTGGTGAGTCCTGGAGGACAGAGCTGAGCTCACTCACCCAGTCCTCCAGTCCTGCCCATGCCTAGATAAAATGTGTGGGACTGGTCGGTGGTGGCTCCTAGCTAAGGAGTCAAGCCTAGGTCCTCCAAAGTATTTTGGTATCTCACATCCTTTGATTTCACCTGGAGGCAGGACTTGTCTCCCATCTAATGTGAGGCACTTGACTATGCCTGGTTACACCTGGCTCCTGCCTATGTGTAGGAGGGAGATGGCACCTCCAAGGGCTGAGTCAGCTGCCTAAGAGAGAAGTCGCTCTCGAGTGTGTTTTTACCATTGACTGAAAAGCTCCCCAGGAGACTAGGACCCAAGATGAGCTGCCTACGTTAAACCCTGCGATAAGAGATGGTGAGTCAGGGGGCTGGAAGTTCACTTCTGGTGCGGATGAGGACAGATCAGTAGAGGATAAAGGGGAACACTTCTAAATCGTGTGCAAAAAGTGCAGAAATGGCTCTTCGTATGCTAGTACAACCCCAGCTCAGCGTTTCTGACAGCCTCATCTCCAAGGCCCACCGCTGGCCAGGGCTGGCCGTTTGCCTTTTGTATGGGTGCAGCATTGCAGCTCACTGTCGTGTATTGCTACACCATGGCAATGCCCCAGCCAGCCAGGTCTTACTCCCATGCAATTGTGTTCAGCCCTCATAACCTGCTATTAAAAGCCCTAACAGTACTGGTGGGGATGCCCTTTCATATCCACCTGGCTCTGTGCTGATACACACCTGCTCTCTTGCCACATTGTCTGTTCCCTTTGGGAAGACTCCCAGAAATGTCGTTGTTTTCACCCTGCTGCGCTGTGTGCAGCCGTGGGGCTGCAGCCTGGCCTGGCAGCTGCCACCCTCCCCAAACTTTGTAATCGGGATGATGGAGATGATTAGGGGGTGAAATCGATCCCATTGCTTTCTGCAGTTGTCGTTCCCCTTCTCCTCCTACATTGAGCCAGTGGAGAAATCTGGTGTCTGAGCCAAATGAAGGATGTCTGTAACCGTGGTCCTACCAGCGCTGCCAGAGGCTGATGCGAAGGATGAGGAGAGCAACCTCAGAGCCACACGGACACCTCCTCATGCATTTGTGTACTCCATAAAGTCACCACAAATTAACTGTAGTTGTGTCCTGAAAATGCATGAGTTAAAAGTCCCTTACAGTCTCGCGTGGGCTATCTTCTGCAGAAACAGTGTCCCTCATTCATGAGGTGCTGTGCTGAGCCCAAAGGAGAGGAATGCAGAATGGGTGGCTGGTACTGTACAGGCAACACATGGGTCCACTGGGAAAAGGCTGCTACAGCTCATCTGCCCGCGGAGCAGAGCGGGGTGAGGAGCCAGCCTGGATTTGTTAATTGCTGCCAGCACTGGGTGGCAAGAAAACCAGCCTGAGTGCTGGCCGCAGGAGTGGAATGCACCTCGGTGGCGTAGCTAATTAACGGAGTGAAATGAGTGTTTGGGATGTGGTACAATGGAGAGGTGAGTCAGGCACGGTAGCACATGTACCTGATCCTACAGTTCCGCCCTCCAGCGCACTTAGACCACGCTTCAGGTCGTATTCTCTTGGGAGCCGGGAAAACCTCAGTTGTTTTCTGCTAGGGAGACTAAATAACAGGCAGCAGCATTAGCAGAAACCGGGTACATTTATCCCAGGGGCTCAGCATCTGCTCTGGATGTGAGGGGTCCTATCCTGTGACTTCATCCCATCAGCAGTAAGGAGAGCCACACAGGTGCTTAGGTTGGAGGGTCTAAGGGGCCCGAGGGGAGGAGTTCTGCCAGGACACCCAGGTTCCTGTTGTCATCGCTATTGTCCATCCCCCTACCACCACCGCTAAGGTGACGTGGAGGTCTTTCTTCAGTATCTACTCAGGCACCTGGACCTATCCCATCTTGGGAAGGAGCTTGGTGGATCTAAGCCTCCACAGCTGTGGGCATTTGAAACGGACTGGTTCCCACCGCTGACATGGAAGGAGCAGAGATGAGAGCTGTGTGCGCCTTGGTGACACCTGCATGGGCAGGGAAGCCAGCCCTGAGGATGGCCCGTCCGCGCTGTGCGTCCCAGTCCCTTGTGCTTGCGAGGGGCTCAGGGCTCCGGTTCTGGGCTCTGTAGAAAACATCTTGCAGGGCCTGGCTGGGAGAAGTGCCCTTGCGACCGCCCCCGAGCCGGAAAGCATCCCTGAAGCTGCGGGTCCGTGCCCACGCTGCGCGGTGCGGGGCAGAGCTGGGTAGGAGAGGCAGCGCTGGAGACACCGGCGAGGCGGCCCCCGGGCGGTGGGCACGCAGGGAGGGCATGAAGAAGCGCCCGGGCTGCCGAGCTGGGTCCTGGCAGCCGGAGGAGGGGAGAGCTCCGCTGCCCCCCTCCGCTCTCCGGGCAGCTCGGCAGCAGCGGCTCCCAGCGAGGGGCGGCGGCCGAGCCCGCCCGCACAAAGGCAGCCGCCGCGGGCTCGGTCGCTGCTGTAGCGGCCTCTCGCCC
>Ga0065711_1039862_pt1 | contig 17442 bp, 17 predicted proteins | sample Hoacrofraction12_FD_59098 | JGI IMG/M metagenome (GOLD analysis project Ga0065711, IMG submission 59098) | Hoatzin crop microbial communities from Cojedes, Venezuela - Epithelial fraction 12 v2 (version 2) | ecosystem: Host-associated > Birds > Digestive system > Esophagus > Crop | place... | reverse complement strand
TGATTCTTTTTCATCGTCAAAGATTTTGTCAATATCCTTTTTATCGCCAAATCTAGCGATTCTTACACTCATTAAAGCCGATTTAAAATCGCGCCTGTCAAGCTCGAAATTTGCTCAAATTTTTTATGACATTGTTGCTATTTTTTCTGCGGTTTTTTGCGTCAAATTTGGCTCAAATTGGCCAAATTTGCGCAGGAAAAATACTAAATTTCCGAATTTAATTCAAAACCAATTAAATTTTTAAGTTGCTCCGGTGAAAATTCAAGCCTCCAATGCTCGCTTAAAAATTCGAGCAATTTTTCTGAGCGGTCATATATCGCCGCTGGCGTCCATTCTGCGTAGTCTCTTGCGACCTCTATTTCGGCATGACTGCCTTCTTTATATGTTTCGCATTTTTTATCATACGGGGCATTTTGAAGTTCGGAATTTAGGGGTTGGTTTAACAATAGATGATTGCCGAGCGCATAGATATATTTTTTATCAATTTTTCCGTCAATTTGCGGAAATCGCTGCGCCCAATAGTCGATTTTTTCGCCATTTTGTGGCAAAATGTGTTCGATTGTTTTTATATCCCAAGTATAATCATTGATGCGATTTTTAGGCGTGATTGAATGCTCATATTCATTTAAAAAATAGTTCAGAGCCTTTCTGTTGCCCCAATCAAAATACCCGCAGCCATTTTTCGTATTGAATAGATCTTTTATTTTGCTCAAAAAATTATCTTTAAAATTACCCAAATTTTCGCTGATTTTCGTCTCTATCCATTCGGCAATTTCTTTCATTGAAATTTCGCCCAAATTTAGCTCGTAAGTCATCTTATAAATCGTCTCAATTTCGGCATTTATCGCCTTTTGTCCGATTCTAAAATAGATAAAATTAAATCGTTCAATCGCCTTTAAAAGTGGCACCAAATTTAGCTCGTGATTTTCAGATTTTAACTTTAACATCACCATTATCATCGGGCGAAATTTAAATATGCCAAGATGGTTGATTTTTTCGAGCATTATTCTCTCTTCGCGACTTAAAATTTGAGCAGATTTTGGCATAACCACATTTACCCAATGCACCGCAAGATTGCCGATATTAGCGGCATAATTGTTAATTTCTTCTATATTTAAATTTGCGTTTTTGCTGCTAAATTTTTTATTCAATAAAAAATCCACATGCGGTTGAGCTACATTGCGATTATATCTCCCAAAATAGGCGACCCAGTGGTCAAATAAAAAATTATCATCGATAATTTTTTGCTCATTTTTATTTTGATTTTTTCGCTTATTTTTCTTTTCGTCTTTTTCTTGCACATATCTGCCAAATTCTTGGTAAATTTGCCGCCAAGCGTTATTAATAGTTTTTCGAATTCCGTTGCTATTTTTGCCATTTTCGCGCGTCGCAAGAAAAATTAGACGATTTTTTAAAATCTCCAAATTTGACAATTTTTTCCCACGATAATTCATCGTCTCAAAAACGATGTTAATATCGTATTTATCGCTAACTTCGTAGATATTAAAGACCAAATTTTCCATGATTTTTTTATAAATTTCATCGGCATTGCAATTTTTCAGTTTTTTGCAGAAAAAATCATACGCAAATTTAAGATTATTTGTGTATAAATTCTCCTTCACAGTGGCGCCAGTTTTTCTGCCCAAAATCTCTTGCAATAGATATTTATTGCTCTTTTCATCAGCATAGCTAAAGATATAATTTACCTGGCCCAAAGTGCTTTGCCAATGCTCGTGTCTTTGATAAATTTTATCATCACTTTTAAAGCCATTTTGATACATCGCGATGAGCAGCAAAAAAATGGTCGTTATGCGTTGCTGACCATCGACGATTTCGTATTCATTTTTCTCATTTTTACACCACTGACCATCGACGATTTCGTATTCATTTTTCTCATTTTTACACCACGCGATCATGCCGGTATAGTGGTTTTTGCCATCTTTTAGCGCACACAAATCATCCCAAAAGTCATTTAGTTGCGCCTCCTCCCAAGCGTATCCGCGCTGAAAGTCAGGCACGACTAAATTTTTCTCACCAATAATTTTTTCAAAAGTTTGCAAATCCTCTGAATTTCTCATTTTTTTCCTTTCATTCTGTTTCAAATACAGCCAGGCCGTATTCGCTAAATTCGTAACGACGAAACACATCTCGCCAGATTGTAATTTCGCCATCTTTTACACAGCCGCATATGCGATGGCGGATCTCGAAAACCCCATCAACCGGCATGCCATCTTTATCAAATTCGAGTGGATTATCTTCCCCGGAACTATTAAATTTAAATCCGCCATCTGGCAGCATTTCGACTCTGAATAGCTCGTGATAAAAAGAAATTGGCTCTAGTATCACAGTGCCATCTTTTCGCATCAGTCCGCAGAGGCGATTTTCGCCGCGAAATACGGTGATATCATTGATAAATGCTCTGCAAGGGCTATCAAAGCCGCAAATTTGGACATTTTTTAGCAGTTTGTTGCCATCGCTATCTAGTATGCCTTTTTTGCCTTTTGTCACTATAAAATTATCTTCGTAAATGGCAATATCGTTATATTTAAATTTAAGCGGCACCACGAGTTTGCCATTTTTGTCTATTGCGCCATATTTTTTCCCATTTTGCACCAATAAAAACTCATTACTGCCCACAACTCTCGTTTCGATTTCATCAAATTTCTCTTCGCCTATTAAATTTCCATCTCTAGTTATGAGCTGATATTTGGGTGTTTTGCCATTTTCCACGCAAGCAACTAAAATGTCAGTTGATTTCCAAAACGGACCAAACCAAAAATATTTTGGCTCGATTAGGAATTTTCCTTTCCTATCAATTATGCCAATTTTGCAATCTTCGCCATCGTTTATTCCCGCCATAAATGTGTTATTATCCAAAGGTCTAATGTAGTCAAATTTGGGCCTAATGACAAATTTGCCGTTTTTGCCCACGACGCCCTCTTTTCCATTCATCGTTACGATAAAAAACTGCTCATCATCCAGCCAATCAATTTTTTCAAATTTAGGCTTAATGATAAATTTGCAGTTTTCATCCATGACGCCAGTTTTTCCGTTTATTGTCACAATAAAATAGAGCCTATTGTCATCATAAGACCTTTCGTATTCAACTTTTCCAAATAGCGAATCTAAGATCAAATTTCCATCCATATCGCCGATACTAAAAAGCGCCTCTGGGATCAATTTTCTGCCGATGCGAAAAAGCATATCAGTGAGAATTACACGTGAGTGCGTGGTTGAAAAGAACGGTATATCAGAAAATTTCGGCTCATATATGATTTTGGCGCGATTTACTAAGCCAAATTGATCTTTTTGCCTTACTTCCGATATTAGAAAGTCATCGTCAGTATCTATCCAATCAAAAGTCTCTATCCCATCAAATCGCGGCTCGATGATATCGCCATTTTTGGCATCTGCTAGGCCTCGTTTTTTCTTGGCATATATCAAAAAAACGCCATCATCAATGTGCTTGACGACTGTAATCTTGGTCTTGTTTAACACGCCATTTTTGGTGATAATGTCGTCAAATTTTCCCCTGCCAATCGCGGCAAAATTGCAATCTTCGGGATATTTAATCGTATCATAAATCGGCTCAGCGATGAAATTTCCATCTAAATCAACCATGCCAAATTTCTTGCCAACTTTTACGACTAACATATCTTTGGGGCGATGTTTAAACTCTTTATACTTGTCGCTTCCGTCATCATAGCAGTGCGTGTGCATGTCGTCAAATTTGGGCTCGATGCGAAATTTGCCGTTTTTATCGATGAGCCCGCATTTGCCATTAAGTCTCACCACCGCAAAACCATCAGCCGAAAAATTGCCGATATAATCAAATTTAGGCTCAATCACCCATTTGCCGCTTGGATCAATCGCGCCATATTTGTTTTTTATTTTAGCGACCGCAAAGCCATTTGCAAATTTTCTGCAAAATGTGAAATTTGGCTTGACATCTACTTTTTTGCCATAACTGTCTAGCAGATAATCTTTTTTGTCCATATCGCATGCGACGTAAGTGCCGCTTTTTTCATCCCAATAAATATCATAATAAATCGGCTCTACTACGATTTTTCCATCTTTGTCGATTATGCCTGTCCCCATCGCTCGCTCCTAATCATAGTCGCCATCAACTTAGCCACTTGCCATTTACATAATCAAGCGGCTCGTCAAATTTGGGCTTTAAAAGCCATTTTCCGCTTGCAAGATCGACGATGCCAAATTTGCCACTTTTGCTATCCTGCGCGCAAAACATCGCGTCATGGACATTTCTATCAAAATCGATAAGCAAGAGGTTTTTTGCATTGCTATCCTTAAATCCGGCGCTGGTTACGATTTTGCCTTGCGAGTTGATGAATGCCCATTTATTGTACCCCGAATACTGCACAAATCTTAGTCCGCACATTAAGCGAGAGTCGATGTCGATGACAATGCCCTTGTAGCATGCCTCTGGCTCAAAGCCAGCTTGATTTAGGAGCGAGCTTTGCATCTCTTCGTTATCGCCATGCCAGCCAGTGATTTTGATTAGTCCATGTGTCGTGTAATTGTCATCGTAAAAGTCATCATATGTGCTAATTTCCTCTATACTGTCCATTTTGTAATCCAAAAATGTTCTATTGGACGGATCAAATATGTAGTGTGAATAATCCCACAAACACTCCCATAATAAAATTTCTTCATCTGTCCAATCTACTATCTCATCATAAGTTGGCTTTCTTATCCATTTGCCATTTATATCTTTGATGCCATATTCCCCGCTATCCTCATCATAGACTATTTTGCAGCCAAGACACCAGCCGTCCTCATCCTCTAACTCTATATTTTCATCCAAAATTTCGCCACTTATGCTAAGCCATTTAGTCTGCCCGTCAATTTTGACACGAGCGATGCCAGAGTAAAAATCAAATTCGCCGATTTCATCGCAAATTGGCTCTAATAGCATCTTGGTCTGCCAAGTGACAAGCCCAAATTTATCGCCGACTTTACAGATAAACACGCTCACGTTGCTTTCAAAATTTTCGCTGGTATATAGCTCGTCAAATTTAGGCTCAATCACAAATCCAGCCGGCGTAATCACGCCAAATTTGCCGTCTTTTTTGACTATCGTTATCGTGTTATACAGATCAAATTCCATATCCATCTGCGGCTCAAACAAAATATTCCCAGCCACGTCGCTTAAGCCCCATTTATCGCCAATTCTAATGCCAACATCAAAATAATCGTTCGATATGTCAATTTCATCATATTTCGCCTCCAACACCATTTCGCCGAAGCGATTTACCGCGCCCCATTTGCCGTCAATTTGCACACGTGCAAGCCCGCTTTTAAAGCGCCCATCGCTCACCTCAAATTTGCTTAAAATTTTGCTATCCAGTTTTTTGACATCTAGCATTGCGTTTCCTTTGTGAGAATTTCGCCAAAATGGCGATTTTAATGATTATAATACAAAAAAAAAAAAACGCTTGGCAAACAAAATGCGAAATTTATGAAATTTTGGAATTTCGGCTAATTTTCCTGCGGTTTGAGTTTTAAATTTGGTGCGGTTTTGCTAAAAGTGATGAGGTCTTCGGTCGTTTGGACGTGCCACGGAAGGCGTGAGAGCGAGATTTTGAAAATTTCATTCGCGCTGATTGCGTCATTTAGGGCTCTGTGATGGGCATTTTCGATGCCAAACATCTCTTTTAGGGTATCAAGACCATATTTTTCCGCAGGAATTGTCCTGCGGGCGAGCTCGATCGTGCAAATTCGGCGGTTCAAAAGCGGCCCGTAACCCAAATTTTGGAGAGTTTGGCTGATGAAATTGTAATCAAATTTCACGTTGTGCGCGACAAAGACGCTCTTGCCCAAAAATAGGCGAAATTTCTCCATCACGCTCGCGACACTCGGCGCATTTTCGACATCCGCAAGCGTGATGCCGGTGAGTTCGGTGATCTGCTCTGGGATTTCTTCAGCCTTGCAAAAACTCTCGAATTTATCGATGATTTCGCCGTTTTGTACCTTCAAAGCACCAATTTCGATGATCTGGCCGGAATTCACGCTGCCGGTGGTCTCAATGTCTGTAATGCAAAAAATCTGCTCGGAAATGTCGATTTCACGGGTGCGCAGCGTGATTTTGCCGTTATCAAGCTTCATAATATCAAGCCCCAAAGTGCGCCAAAACGCGAAATCTTTGGGATTAAAAAGCTCGGTGATTTCGGGAATTTGGCTCGAAATTTGAATGAAATCGTAGTAATTTAGGCTTTTTTTCGCGAGCAAATTCGTGAAATTCTCTAATTCTGGGCTCAATTTTCCAACTTTAATGACTGAATTGCGACTTTATAGTCGTTCGATGAAAAGACGAAATTTCCGGCTACGACGATGTCAGCCCCGGCCTCATCGAGCGCTGCGACATTTAAGCCATTTACGCCGCCATCGACTTCGATCATGCATTTTGCGCCTTTTTGATCGATGAGTTCGCGCAATTCACGGATTTTTTCATACACTAGCGGCATGAATTTTTGCCCGCCAAAGCCTGGATTTACGCTCATCAAAAGCACCATATCAACTTCGCTGATTATGTGTTTTAAGGACGAAACTGGTGTGTGCGGATTTAGGACAATCGCGGGATGGACGCCTGAATTTCGGATCGTCTCAATTATTCGCATCGGATGCGGATCGTTTTCAATGTGGAAACTAAGGAATTTTGGCTGCAGTTTTAAAAACAGATCCACGAAAAATGGGATATTATCAACCATTAAATGAATGTCAAGCGGCACGGTTGCGACCTTTTTGACCGCATTTACCACGAGCGGCCCGATCGTCAAATTTGGCACAAAGTGCCCATCCATCACATCCACGTGAATCAAATCTGCGCCAGCGTCGCAAACTGCCTTTATTTCGTCACTTAAGCGCCCAAAATCTGCCGATAAAATGCTCGGTGCAACATACATAAATTTCGCCTTTTTCAAAAAAATTTCGCTATTTTACACTGAAAAGTCATAAAATTTAATAAAAGCAAAAACAATTTAAGTTTTTTTCGCTATAATAGCAAGTTTTTAAATTCAATTATTAAAGGAAAAAAATGTCAAAAGTATGTGCAATCACCGGAAAAGGCCCAATGATGGGATATAACGTTAGCCACGCAAACAACCACAACAAAAAGCGATTTATGCCAAATTTGCGCACAATTCGCGTTGTTTTGGATGATGGCTCAAAAGTCAAAATTAAAGTCGCAGCTTCGACTTTAAGAACGATGAAAAAAGCATCAAAATAATCTTAAAATGAGCATTTTTCGTAAAGTTGCGAATTTCATCGGGTGGTCTTCGCCCGATAGGCTCGATACCGAGATCGATATCGATATCAAACTTTACGACAAACTCCGAATTTTCCGCCTTCCTTTTATCTTAATAGTCCTATTAATGTTAATCGGAACGGTCGGATACATCGCATTTAGCGGATTTTCGATCTCAGACGCTTTCTATCAAGCGGGTATGACTTTTACGACGGTTGGCTTTACCGAAGTCGCTAAAATCACGCCTGCTGGCAGAATTTTCACCATTGTTTTCATTATATTTGGATTTTTGGCTTTCACATTTTCTCTAGGTCTCGTGATTGAGGCGTTTAGAAATGGAGAAATTTTTGGTCTTGTAAAGGAGCGAAAGATGATTTACGAGGTCGCACGTTTGAAAAATCACTTCGTCATTTGCTATCACAATCTCTACACGATTGAGCTAGCAAAGCAGTTTAGGGAGAATCACATCCCTTTTGTCGTCATTGATAATCGCGAGGATTTGCCGCAAATCGCTGAGGAGCAGAAGTATCCGTATTTCATCGTTGGCGAGCCACATAATGAAAAAAGCCTCCTAAAAACGCACCTTTCAAGCGCAAAGGGCGTCATCGCTCTAAGTTCAAACATCGCAGATAACATCGCGATTGTCGCTACTACGCGGCTTTATGAAAAGGAGCTTGGTAAGCTGCATCCTTATTACATCGTCGTTGCTAGCGAAAATGACAGCGACGCTGAAAAGCTAAAAAAACTAGGCGCAAATTCTGTTCTTTCGCCGTCAAAACTCGCCGCACAGCGAATTAGCGCGATTTCAGCGCGACCAGATATGGAAAACATCCTAGATAAGCTGCTTTACAAAAAAGACGCGCTCATTGACATCGAGGAAATTCGCGTGCCAGATATGTCGTGGGTGCGATTTAAACGCATTAAAGAGCTAAGGCTTGATGAGAGTAAAAATTGCAAAATCATCGGAATTCACGATGAAAATTCCAAATTTACGCCGATGCCAGATGATGATATAATTATCGGCACTGGCTCAAAGCTCCTATTAGTGGGCACAGCAGATGGCATTAGAGCCACCAGAGCGCTAATTTTGCGCAAGAATAAACCAGAAGAGATGAGATATGTTTGATATAATTTCCCTAAAAAACGGACTTGAGAATGTCGAGGGCTTCTATTTTGATGGGCTAAATTCCGGCTTTAAAAAGAGCGGAAACGACCTTGGATTTATCCGCAGCGACGCGCCTGTGGATGTGAGCGCGATTTTTACGAGCAATAAATTTAAAGCCGCGCCAATTCGCCATTTTTTGCGCTACAAAAGCGGTTTTAAGACAAATTTTGTGCTTCTAAATTCCAAAAACGCAAACGCGATGACAGGCGAGGCTGGAATTTCGGATATTGATGAGATTCTTGCAGCCATCAAAGGCATAAAAATGGAAAATCCGATTATGAGCTCAACCGGCGTCATCGGATATCGCCTAAAAAAGGAGAAAATCATTGAAGCGGCAAATAAATTTGATTTTAACGCCCAAAATTCCGACGCCGTCGCAACCGCGATAATGACCACAGATACGATAAAAAAAGAGATTGCATTTCGCGTGGAGCTCGAAAATGGCGAGAGTTTTTGCATCGCTGGAATTTGCAAGGGCGCAGGCATGATAAATCCGGCGCTTGCGACGATGCTGTGCTATATTTTAACCGACGCAAATATCCCAAAATCCGATATGGACGATCTTTTGCGCGAGAGCGTCGAAATGAGCTTTAACTGCGTGAGTGTCGATGGTGACACATCGACAAATGACACTGTGATGCTGCTTGCGAGCAAAACTAAGGCGTATGATAAATTGGCGTTTAAAACCGCGCTAAATATCCTAACAAAGGAGCTTTCGCTGCTTTTGGTAAAAGACGGCGAGGGCTCGAATAAAGTGGTCGCGTTTGAGGTTTTTGGCGCGAAAGATGACGCGCAGGCAAAAAAGGCGGCAAAAGCGCTCTCAAATTCGCCTTTGGTCAAGACTGCGATTTTTGGCGAGGATCCAAATTGGGGCAGGATTGCCTCTACGATTGGCGCGTGCGGGATTGATTGCGATGCCCAAAAATTGGTGATTAAGTATGATGACTGCGTGGTTTATAGCGCCGAATTTCCTGAGCTTGACGCCGAGAGAGAAAAGGCAGCACACGAAGTGATGACGCATGAGAGTTTTAAAATTAGCTGTAATTTAGGGCTTGGCGAGGGGAAATTTACCGCGTACGGCTGCGATTTGAGCTACGATTACGTCAAAATCAACGCAGATTATCGCTCATAAATTTAAAAATGCGGTGCAAAGGCGCACCGCAAAACAAATTAAGAAAGGGCAAACGAAATTTAGGCTTGGAATTTGCTTTCACTTAGCGCGTGAAGCCTATCCATCGCTGATTTGCAATACTCATTTAGCTTATTATTTACCTCAATCAAATCGCCCAAAACAGCCTTTGCGATGTCGTAATCGGCGTTTCCAATTTTGTTAAATTTGATCTTTTTTGGATTGCTTCCATCAGCGATAAAAATGATGTAAAGTCGCTTAAATTTGTCCTTAACCTCGAGATAATAGTCATTCAAGCGGTCAAACAAAAAGCCACCGAGCAGTTCGGAAAGGTTGCTATTTTTTGAGTAGATAAACTCGCCGAAATGCTCCTCGTGCTTATAAATCGAGTCGAAATCCTTGTATTTTTTAAGATTAATTATATTTTTTGTCCTCGAAACAACGAAATTTTGATAATCGATGTTCTTTTGGAACTCTGCAATAGTCGCATCTTTTGTCATCTCCTACCCCTTTTTGGAAAAGATGCGAGAATTATAACACAAAAAATGAAATTTTAAGCTTAAAGGTCTTGATTTTTAAATAAAAATTAAATATAATTCGAAAATTTTAAAAAGCCAAATTCTAATGAAAGGAAAATGCAGATGCACAATGTCATTCCGCGCGACGAAGAGATTGTTTTGGACTCAAAGCGATACATCGTCTCAAAAACGGACACGCAGGGCTATATCACATACGCAAATGACTATTTTGTCGATATTTGCGGGTATAGCGAAAAAGAGTTGCTTGGTCAGCCACACAATATTATCCGCCATCCGGATATGCCACGAGTCGCTTTTCAGCTAATGTGGAACACTATCAAAGATGGTAAGAATTTCAAAGCTTTGGTTAAAAATTTAGCCAAAGATGGCAGATATTATTGGGTTTTGACCTCGTTCGAAACACAATACGATCCGCTCACCAAAGCGATCACAGGCTACACAGCGTACAGAAAAGCCGCCCCAAAAAAGGCAGTCAAAGCGATCACGCCGATTTATGAGCGCCTTTTAGAGTACGAGAGACTTGGCGGCATGGAGGCAAGTGCTAAATTCCTAAACGACTATCTCATGGAGCACAAGACCACTTATAACGATTTCGTCGAGAGCGTCGCAGGATACAAAGGCCTTACAAAAATCTTTTTTGAAACGATGAAGAAGCTCTTTGGATAAGTTTGTAATTTTTGATCTAGACGGCACGCTTTTAGATAGCGCGGTTGCTTGCACAAATGCGGTAAATTCGACGCGCGAAATGCTAAATTTAGAGCCAAATTTGACGGTGGAATTCGTCGTCAAAGTGATCAATGATCCAAACTCAAATTCCTTAAAAGAGCTCTTTTTGCGGGAGGAGATCGATGAAAGTTTATACCAAATTTTCATCCGCGAATTCATGGCGAATTACGAAAAATACGCCGTTTTATACGACGGAGTGCGCGAGCTTTTGGCTGAATTAAAACGCCGAAATTACAAAATCGCGCTGGCTAGTAATTCGCCCGAATTTGCACTAGAAAAAATCCTAAATTTCACGCAAATTTCGCACTTTTTTGACTGTTTTTATGGCGCAAGCTCGCAAATTCCGGCAAAACCAGATCCAAAAATGCTAAATTTAATCGCGCAAAACGCCTCAAAATGCGTATTTTTAGGCGACAGCTGGAAAGATAAATTAGCCGCACAAAACGCGCAAATTCCATACATCCACGTCACATGGGGCTTTGGCAGCGAAATAGAGGGGCAAATTTGCGCCCAAAATCCCAACGCTGCGCTCTTAGAAATCATAAAAATCCTTGATTAAAGTTATTCATAGCCTTTTTTTGCTATAATCCAGTTTTAAAATTTTAAAAAAGGTTGCGAATTTGGATATTTTTGAGTCTACGCCGAGGGAGAAATTTTACGACATTTTGTTTCATGCAAATCGAAATTTGGTCGCCGATGAGATCGATGCGCTTTTGGAAAAATTGGCCGCATTTAGCCTTTTTGCCGAAAACAGCGGCTTTTCGCTCGATTCACTTAGCGCGTACATTTTTGAGCATCAAGATGAGATAAATGAGCGCACAAATGACCTTTACATGGGCTCTACCGCAAATATCCTAAGTAATAATGAGTAAAAATGGAAAACAGCGAAAAAATTGATAGTATCATGCGCGGCTTCGTTTCGGACTTAGGCTACAAAAAGGCCGACGAAATGTTCGCTAAAATCAGCTCTGGTAAAAAACTCCGCTCGCGACTTATCCTAAATATCGCGCCTGTGAATGAAATTTCACTCACTCTTTGCGCTGTGGTGGAGCTTATTCATTTAGCAAGCCTCTTGCACGACGATGTGATCGATGATAGCGAGCTTCGCCGCGGTCAGCCGTCGATAAACGCCATTTATGGGACAAAAGACGCCATTATGCTAGGCGATATTCTCTATGCAAAGGGCTTTTTCGAGCTTAGTAAATTTGATAAATTTATCAGCGGCGAGATCTCTGCTGCGGTCGCGAATTTAAGCATCGGCGAGCTGATGGATGTGACGATGAGTGCCGAATTTAACGCAAATTTGGACGCATATAAAAAGATGATTTACTATAAGACCGCGGTTTTGATTGAGGCTAGTGCGAAGTGTGCCGCATTTTTAGGCGGTTTGGATGAGATGAAATTTGGCGAATACGGCCGAAATTTGGGTCTTGCATTTCAGATAATTGACGACATTTTGGACATCACACAGGATCCAAAAACGCTTGGAAAGCCAAATTTCAGCGATTTCAAAGAGGGCAAAACCACGCTTCCGTACATTTATCTCTACCGCGTTTTGGATGCGAATGGCAAAGAGCGGCTAAAATCGCTCTTTAAGCGCGAGCCAAATGAGGATGAAATTTCGTGGCTAAAGGCGCAATTTGAGGAATTTAACGTCATTTCTCGCTCCATTAATGAGGCACGCGCGCTTGGTCAAAAAGCGCTAGAATCGATAAAAGAGTATCAAAATGAAGCGCTTGAAAACATCGCTAAAAAGATGATTTATAGGGAATTTTGATGTATTATTTAGATGTCAGTTTTACCCACAAAAATACCGATATTTCGATGCGCGAAAAGCTCGCACTTGATGAGAATAAGCAGCGCGAAATTCTGCGCTTAATGCGCTCAAATCAGGCATTTATCGAGTGTTTGAGCCTAAATACCTGCAACCGCGTTGAGATTTTCGCTTTCGTAAATGATTTAGAAAACGCCAAGAGTTACGCAATTAAGGCACTTTCGATCCTTAGCGGCATAGCTTCAAGCGAGCTAGAAAAACGCGCCGATTTTTACTTTGAAAGTGGCGCAATTCACCACATTTTCTCAGTCGCCTCGTCGCTTGATAGCCTAGTTGTTGGGGAAACGCAAATTGTAGGTCAGCTAAAAGACGCGCAAAATTTCGCCATTTCGCACGGAACTTGTGGGCTAAATTTAAACCGTGCGCTAAATTCCGCCTACAAATGCGCCGCAAGCGTGAGAAATCAAACGACAATCTCGAAAAATCCGGTCTCAGTCTCAAGTGTGGCTGTCAGCAAAGCGAAGGAAATTTTTGGCGATTTATCATCGCGCAGAGCCGTTGTCGTGGGCGCTGGCGATATGGCGGAATTAGCTTGCAAGCACCTTCACACTGCAGGCGCGAAAATCACGATCGTAAATCGCACGCTTAAGAATGCGAAAATTTTAGCCGAGAGCATCTCGAAAGATACCGAATTTAAGGACTTTTCCGAGCTTAAAACGCAGCTTAATACCGCGCAATTAATCTTTTCAGCGACATCTTCAAGCGAGCCAGTCATCACGAATGACCAAATTTCGCCGGTTAGCTTCGATAGATATTTTTTTGACATCGCCGTTCCGCGCGACATCGACATTGATGAGAGTGAGCGCATTAAAGTCTATAGCGTCGATGATTTGCAAGAGATCGTGAAGCTAAATTTGAGCCTTCGCGAGGAGCAGGCGCAGATCGCATACGCAATAATCGGCAAAGCGACGCAAGAATTCTTTAAATGGCTCCGTGAATTGGCGATCACGCCGATTGTTAAGGCGCTTCGCTTTAGCGCAAAAGAGGTCGCAGAAACCGAGCTAAATAAGGCGATCAAAAAAGGCTACCTCAAAAACAGCGATCTAAATGAGGCAAAAAAGCTCGTACATCAGATTTTTAAGGCGTTTTTGCACAAGCCGACTGTGAATTTAAAATCGCTTGAAAGCGACGATGAAATTGAGACTCAAATCAATTATATCGCCCAAATTTTCGACCTTAAAGAGAAATTTGAGCTTTTTAGCAACAATATGGAGAATAGTGATGAAATTCAGTAAATTTTTTGCACCGACATTCAAAGAAGCCCCAAAAGAAGCCACTTTGCCAAGCCACGCGCTCTTAATTCGCGCAGGATTTATCGAGCAAAACGGAAGTGGGCTTTATGACCTGCTGCCACTCGGTAAAATGGCGTTAGACAACATAAAAAAAGTGATAAAAGAAGAGATGGACGCATCGGGCGCTTTGGAGGTGAGCTTTTCGGTTGTTACAAATGCCGATTTATGGCGCGAAAGCGGGCGATTTAACGTCTTTGGCAAGGAGCTTTTGCGATTTTCAGACCGCAAGGAAAATGACTTTGTAATCAGCCCAACCAACGAAGAGGCGGCAGTTTCGATGGTGCGAAACAAAATCACGAGCTACAAAAATTTGCCACTCCACCTCTATCAAATCAACACCAAATTCCGCGACGAAGCGCGCCCTAGATTCGGGCTTTTGCGCGGGCGCGAATTCGTGATGAAGGATGGATACAGCTTTCACGCAAACAAAGAGGACTTAAAGCGCGAATTTGACGTGATGGAGGCGACTTACTCGCGCATTTTTACGCGTCTTGGGTTAAATTTCCGCGCAGTCGAGGCTGATAGCGGCGCGATTGGCGGCAGCGGAAGCAAAGAATTTATGGTGCTAGCAAAAAATGGCGAAGATGATATTTTGGTTTGTGATTCTTGCAAATATGCGGCGAATGTCGAGGCTGCGGTGCGTAAGAAGCGCGAATTCAAGGGCGAAAGACCGCAGTCAAATATGCCAGCGAAATTTAAAACCCCAAACATGAAAACGATCGATGATATCGCAAATTTCTTTAATGTTGATAAATTTTTCACGATTAAAGCGGTGATGAAAAAGGCGATTTTTGAGGATAGCAGCCGTGTGGTGGTCTTTTTCGTGCGTGGATGCGACGAGCTGCAGGAAAAAAAGGCGATTAAGGCGTGCGGCGCGATTGATATTGAGGATGCAAGTGACGCTGAAGTTGCCGAGGCTGGGCTGGTTGCTGGCTTTTGCGGGCCGATAAATTTGCCTGAAAATGCCGAATTTTACATCGATAATGAGCTAAAGGGCGAGCACGACTTGATTTGCGGCGCAAATGAGAAGGATTACCATTTTATCGGCTTTAACGTGGTAAATTTCAAAGACGAGCGATTTTGCGATTTGGTTGCGGCAGATGAGGGCGATACTTGCGCGATTTGTGGCGGCAAACTGCACAAAACGAAGGGCATCGAGGTTGGACACATTTTTCAGCTCGGACAAAAATATTCGAAAATGATGAACGGCACGTTTTTGGATGAAAATGGCAAGTCGCAGGCCTATTTTATGGGGTGTTATGGCATTGGTGTCAGTCGTTTGATCGCCGTGATGATTGAAACAAATCACGATGATTTGGGCTGCATCTGGACAAAACCTGTCGCGCCGTTCGAACTAGTCGTGATTTTATCAAACGCAAAAGATGAAGAGCAGGCGAAATTCGCGAATGAAATTTACGAAAATGCCAAGAATTTGGGCATTAAAGTGTTGTTTGATGACAGGAATGAGCGCTTTGGCGTGAAGATGAATGATTACGAATTGATGGGCTTTCCGTATGCTGTTTTGATCGGCAAATCCCTAAAAGAGGGCAAAGTTGAGTTTATCACGCGCGCAAATTTAAACCGCGAGCAGGTTGCAAAAGCCGATATAATGGCGATTATCAAAGAGAAATTATGCTAAGAGCATTTTCAACTTTTTACATAATCGTCGAAATTATTTTGATAATTTTTGTTCTTAAATTTCAAGGATTAGAAATTTACGCCGCAGAGGTCCTTATTAGCGGCATTTTGGGACTTGCGCTGATCTTTAAATTTGGCATTTTGACATTTTTTGACGAGATGCGAAGTTTCAGCACAAAGTCCATTTTTAGGGAGCTTGGCATCGCTATGGGCGGTGCGTTTTTGTTTTTGCCTGGAATTTTGAGTGAGATTATTGGCGCGACTTTTATCATTGTGTCTCTGTTTTTGAAAAAACACACACAGCCAAATTTCACTCAAAATTTCGGTCAAAACGCCGAAAATAAGGGCACTTTCGACGAAAGTGAAATCATTGATGTTGAAATTATCGAGGAAAGAAAATGAAAAAACTTATAATTGCCACCAGAAAAAGCGCTCTAGCGATGTGGCAGAGCGAATTTATTAAATCTCAAATCGAAGCGAAGCACGGAATTTCGGTCAAACTGAGCGGTCATAAGACCAAAGGAGACGTTATTTTGGACACTCCGCTAGCAAAAATCGGTGGAAAAGGCCTATTTACCAAAGAACTAGAAGAAAAAATGCTCGCCCGTGACGCTCACATCGCGGTTCACAGCCTAAAAGATGTTCCGGTCGAATTTCCCGAAGGCCTCATTTTAGCAGCGATTAGCAAGCGCGAAGATCCGCGCGATGCCTTTGTTAGCGAGAAATTTAGCGCCCTAAATGAGCTTCCAAAGGGCGCAAAAGTGGGCACGACCTCGCTTCGCCGTCGCATGCAAATCCTCATCATGCGCCCAGATTTGGAGATTATCTCGCTTCGTGGCAACGTCAATACGAGGCTAAAAAAGCTAAAAGATGGCGAATTTGACGCGATTATTCTTGCGGTTGCTGGCTTAAAACGCCTAAATTTGGACAAAGAGGTCAAATTTGTAAAGCCGTTTGAATTTGATGAGTTGATTCCTGCGATGGGGCAGGGCGCGCTGGGGATTGAGGCGATTGATGAGGCTCAAATTTTGGGCATTATTGACTTTTTAAACGACCAAAATAGCGTGATTGAGACCACGATTGAGCGCGATTTTGTTTTAGCGCTTAATGGCGGTTGTCAAGTCCCAATCGGCATAAATGCCCATGTGGAGGGCAAAAACGTGAAAGTTCGCGCGATCGTAGGCCTGCCAGATGGAAGCAAATTTTTGCGTGATGAGCGCGAAATTAGCGCCACTGATTATAAAAAATTTGGTGCGGAATTCGCGGCTGAATTTGTCGCAAAAGGGGCGCGCGAAATCCTGTGTGAGGCCGAAAAAATGGTAGAAAACGGACTTTAGATGCGCGAGTGGATTGAGAAATTTAAATCGCACGGCCTTCTAAAAGTCATCGACGAACCGGTCGATATTGACCAAGAAATGGGCTATATCGCTTATGTAGAGGTCAAAAAGGCTGATTCTAAGGCACTTTTATTCACACATCCAATCGATAAAAGCGGTCGCCATTTTGCGCCGGTTTTGATGAATACTTTTGGCTCAAGCGCCGCGTGCGAGCTCATTTTTGGGCAGGATCCAGAAAAAATCGCCGCTGAAATCGCCGCACTTTTAAAGCCAGAAAAGCCTGCAAATTTCAAAGAAAAAATCGATTTTTTGCGCTATTTGGTGAGTTTGCGCAAAGTTTTTACAAAACGCCTAAATAAAAAAGGAATTTGCCAAGAGGTGGCTAAATTTGGCGATGAAATCGATCTATTTAGCTTGCCAGCGCTCAAAACTTGGGAATTTGACGGCGGTCAGTTTATTACAATGGGGCAGGTCTATACTCGCTCGCTCGATGGAAAGTGCCAAAATTTGGGCATGTA
>Ga0065711_1039861_pt1 | contig 17445 bp, 7 predicted proteins | sample Hoacrofraction12_FD_59098 | JGI IMG/M metagenome (GOLD analysis project Ga0065711, IMG submission 59098) | Hoatzin crop microbial communities from Cojedes, Venezuela - Epithelial fraction 12 v2 (version 2) | ecosystem: Host-associated > Birds > Digestive system > Esophagus > Crop | place... | reverse complement strand
GGTCCTGTGCAGCCTGCTGTAGGTGACCCTGCTTCGGCGGGGGGGTTGGACTAGATGACCCACAGAGGTCCCTTCCAACCCCTACTATTCTGTGATTCTGTGATTCTGTGATTCTGTATTTCGTAAGACTGGTTACCAAAAACAATGCCTGCAACCCTCAAAATATTTCTGGGGCTGCAGTGGAGTGAAGACATAACTTTATTTTACCCCTGTCCCTCTTTGCCCTGCCGTCACAGGGGATGGCTAGACCACTCCTTTCCTCTGAGAGCTCTTTTTCATTTTCAGATATTACAGCTCCTCCTAGTACCATTTCCTGCTCAGTTAGCAGGCAGTCCTTAATGAAATTATGCTGGGATGGCTGTCCAGGGGTAAATTTTCAGAGCAGCATCCTAGGAATTGTATTAGGTACAAGCTCTCCATCACTGTTAGTGGGAGATAATACCTACTTACCAATATTCTCCAATTACTGCATAACAGGGCCCCTACCTCCAAAGTAAACAACTTATATAACTTTCATGGCTTAAACATATAATATCTCGAGTTGAAAGGGGGGGCGCCATAAGGATCACTGAGTCTAACATGTGGCACCATTTTCCATGGTAGTTTCACCAAATGCTGCTTCTAAATATCTGTCAGACCCCTCATCTGAACAGCAGTAAAGATATCCCTGTACAGAAAAAATGCCAATTCTGATATCCCGTATTCATTGCTATGGCCTGTAACTTTTGTTACGAGCAGAAGCATTTATAATCATTGGGAAGGCAAGACAAGCAGAATGCTATAGTCATCTCACGAAGGAGATGTTACAAATCGACAGGAAAAAGTCACGTGAAGAAACAGGTTACAGAAGTTTCACAAAATCAGTATTTGTACCAGCTGATGTGGAGACCGAGCTTTACACTGACTTGTTAGTACATTGCTGTCTGCCAGCAGGTACAGTGTGTCATGGGAAACCAAAGACAGTGCACAGATATTTTATCAGATCATACAAAATCACCTCCATTAAACGCTATGATAATTTTTACTGAAAACAGATGAGACAGAACAGTATTCTGCTGAGGCTGATTAGCAGCAAGCATTAGCAGTTGTGGGCAGCTTTCCCCCCTCACTGCGTACACAGATGCATTACAAGCATTAAGTGCCTTGGTCCAATAGCTCTACTAGAAGCTATTTTCCTACATTCCTACTACAAGCAGCAACTGTTAATAGTTGTTACACTCCAAAGCCTTCTGTGGAATACCTTATTAGGCAAGAACAGTATCATAACTAAAAAAGATTATATGAATGGGAAAAGACAAGTCACAAAGTAGCTCCACTTCTCATGTAACAGGTGGAGAAAAACCAGCAAATATAAGGAATACATTTTCCTGAAAATTATGGGACACCAGAATAAATATCTCTCAAAAACATTTTTAACTACATGTATTTTATGTCACACGTAACAGACCATTAAGACTGTTATAATTTTCTTGCCCACTTTAATTTTCAGCTCGGGTTGGTTTTACCTAAAAAAAGCTCCACCTAGCACATAGGATGAGCAGATCATAGTCTTCACGCTGGAGTAAATTTCACTGCTCAGGAGCTTATGTCAGTGGAGGCATACAATATATTTAAGCTAATTATACATCTTGCTATTCAATTAAACAAAAATACAAAATTAAAGAGACCCAGCCTACAGCACCGTCAACTAAAATCAATTTTTGAGACACTGAACAAAAACTGCATTCAATTTTGCTGTCAACTCATTAGCAACAGACATGCTGCAGTCTCATTACAATGTGATGCTTTCTGATTCTCAGATGTAAAACCCTTTTAGTATTTACTTTACAGTGAGCTGTCTTCATTACAGATTTTTGAGAACACAAGAACAAAACAGTCATAATATTTATAACCTTAGTGCCTTCATTTCGTAGATTAAACCTATTTCATCTACTAAAATGTGAAGCCTAAAGCCACACATGACAGCTAAGGTAATATGAAGGGAATCCAGACAGCAACACTGTACAGAATATTGCTGTGGTTTAAAAAGAAAACTTGTCCTCAAATGGTAATTTCATTTTAACGTCTATTTTCAGAACCATTACTGGAAACATCAGTGCACGTGAATCCTTAAAAATATATTTATATGTGGGTTTTTTTAAAATAAGAAAATAGCTTTGTTTGTGCAACATGCACCTGGATGCACCAGACTAGTGGTGAAAACCCAAGAGAGCAATTGCAGCTCTCTCACTTCCCCTGTTTTCACACCCATCTGTCTGCCTTCACCACACAGCAACACTTCCCCTTCAGTAAGTTTTGTAGCTATCTACATAACTGTACCAATGTTATCTGGAGTGTCCCTTTGCTTAGTTTCTCAGCAGCTGGCAGTCTGTTTCACAAGAGCACACCGATACCCAGGGAACACATCTGTACTGTAACACAACCCCTGTGGCCCCTCTTGTGGCACAGCCCCAGCTGCCAGGTATTTCATATGAGCTGAGGAAACCCAGTCCCCACATCACTGTCAGTTCCCTTGCTCAGCTGTCTTTCTAGGCCTTCAAGGTGCAACACCTGGCCCATCCTTACAGCTTGGATAATCCAAAGAGTACGGACTATCAGAGAGTTGCAAAGGTTCAACAAGTCAAAGCTCTGGTTTCCCCCTTGAGTGTCCAGCTCCAGGGGAAAACGAGAGAAAACTAACCATAGAGTCTTAGGCACCTAACAAGATCATAATTTGCACATAAAAGATGAAGGTGATTTCCAGAGGAAATACATGTTTTGACTTGGGTATCAGTGCGTGTAAATGTTCCATAATTAGAAACTTCACATTGCTTCATATCAAACTCAACAAATCATTCAAAACTGTTAAAAAAAACCCTCAACCTAAGACTACAGATTGGACCAGATTCTGTTTTCAAAAAGTAAGAAAAAAATGGTGCCAGCAGGGAACAAGACGTACTGTCCACAGAAATATAGAAGAAAGAGGAGTGGGAGAAAAATGTGGCCCTGACCCAAGTCCCTCCTCGATCCTGCTGCCATTCTGTTCATGGGCTGTGACTCCACCAGGTCAGCAGTGCTTTGCAGAGCTCCTGCTTCTGTAAGCCTGGGCTGTTTTTCATTTTCCAACACTTCTGTCCTTACCAGGGCAGTTCTGCTTCTCTAGCTGAGCGCTGAGGGTGACTCACAGGATGCAGAATCTTGGATTGCTCAAGAAGCATTTGCCTTTTCCCCAATGAAGTATCACGCCCACTTTCAAATGAGATTCTCATACACATGGCTTTCACTACAGTACACTGTTGCTTCAAACCAAAGATCACCTAAATAGCAGAACAACAACATTTTTGTTAAAATTTTAAATTTTCATATATGAAGCCTTTAACTGCAGAAAAACTACTCCTCAGTTGACAAAGTGCCTTATAAAATACTGCAGTGGATTGGATTAAAGTCACAGCATTACAGTCTTGCTCAAAGGGATGTTTTATCCCACACTGGTCCCCTGCAACACTTTCAGCACCATCCAGCAGACAAACTTCACGAGGAAGCATGGAAGAGGAGACAGGATGGCCACTACGCAAGTGCTTCGTGATAGCCAGCTGACAGATGACATTTCTGTTTTGCACACCGTGTAACACTTTGTAACAGTGAAGCAACCCTGTACCTCTTTCTCTTACATTACTCTTCCCTAGGTGCACTTTCCCCAACCTTTTCTGAACTTCATTTTCTGAAGCAGACTTTTCACCTGTGTTCAAGAGATACCAGGTTTTCCCCAAGAAAGCTTATGATACAAGGAATTCCCATGACTTTAAGATGCTGACTGGCAACTATGAAGACGAATACATGATTTTCAATACCTCTGGATGGATTTTACTCCAAAAGCATGTAGAAACATGAGGAAATTAACTCCTTTCTTGCCAAAATAATGTCTTCAGTATTTATCCTAATACAGATCCCCAAGGCTTAACTGGTCTGTTTGCTTGTTCATAGTTTGTCCTGCCACCCATTAAAAAAGTTACTAAAGAAGTCCACAGTATCAGCAGTTACATCAGATGTTCTTCTTGCCCTTCCAGCTTCTTTTTATCAAAGATCACTAAATTCTATCGGCTTTCACGATAAGTACTACATTTACATATCTGTTTTTCTTGTTTCGTGGGAAACTCTCCCCATGATTTTTTTTCTGGTACTTTTGTATAGTTTCAGTTGACTTAGAGGATCCTCACATAGTTTCAGCCTCTTTGTCTGTTGCCAGAGGTTGGTTAACCAGTTAACCGCAACAATACAGAAATGGCTGCATTGGTTTGGTAGCAAAGGTTTCCAGGGTTTCATCCCTGAGAGAATGCAGCGCTTGAACAAATGCAGCACAGCTACTCACATATCTCTGCAAGAAGGCTCCCAAATCAGCTGGACTGCGTCCCTCAGAAAAAGAAAAAAAAAAACAGTCCTCAGAAATAGTAATAAGAAGGTCTGCAGCCTATGATCAACTGCTATTCCCCAAGCCAAGCCCTCTCCCTCCCTAGGTGTTGGCCAGACTAAACATCTCCACAGTTCTTAGAAAAGGTTTGCTCAGAGAGGGAGGAAGGGATAAAGAAGACTAAACTCTCAAAGAGGCAGGAAGGTCATCAGCCAGAAAAGAGACAGCTGATAGGGAGGATTAAGAGGCAGAAAGGATCTTTGGGTACATGTGTCTGTTATATGACTCACAAGCCATGTACAATGCAGTGCTGCTGTGTGGTTTCTTTTGTCACTGTTGCTGTTTCTGGAAAGCCTTGAGTGTCATACTTAAGAACAACTGTGCACTTCAACTTGGATGGAATCTTAAAGTGAAAAATACTACATTTAGTGGATAACACTTTCAACATCACTAGTACTTACAAGGTCACAGCCTGTAAGACTTCTACTGTGTTTCACAGTAAAGTCTGTTAATCAACCCAAATTAAATAATGTACCTGATATGTATGCACGTATATGTATATATGTGTATTTCTACATGTACATACAGACGTGTATATGTACTGTGAATTCATAAACAAGTGATGCATAGCTGTTATAGTTTGGCTGCAGCCGGCAACAAAAGGGCCACGCGGTCACCCCTCCCCCCGCTGGGGTGCAGAGGTGAATGGAAAGAAACAGGCAAAAAAAAACCTGGTGGGTCGGGATAAGGGCAGTTTAACAGAACAGCAAACAAAGGGAACAGTAACAACAACGATACAGATAAGGAGAAAACACAACACAAAAGAGCAGAACGCACAGAGCCGCTCTCACCGCCTGCTGCCGCGCACTCCCGAGCCGTGGCTCCTTCCCGCTGCCCAGCTCCCCCCAGCCCGAACCCAGCATGACGGCACATGGTATGGAATACCCTGCTCTGTTTGGCCAGGTGGGTCAGCCCGCCTGGCTGTGTCCCCTTCTGGCTCCTGGTGAAAATTAACCCTCTCCTGGCCGAAGCCAGGACAATAGCAAAGAAGGCTAAAGTGAACACATAAGCTGGTATCAGTCAACTATAAATCCTCATTCCTCATATAACTACTGGTTTTGCCTTTAAACTATAAAAAAAAATAGATTATCTCAAGTCCAAGCGACCCCTTCGTGCTGTCAGAAACCTACTGAGGTGAGAGGGAAAATTTACAGCACGGGCAGAAAACCACTTCTACTGAGGTCAATAATGAAACCTGCGCTGTGCTTGCTAAAAGCACAGTTTGACTGCAGTAACCTCTTAAAAATCCAACTTGATTTCCACCATTATAGTGTGTTTCCAAGATCCAGTAAAATCACTTGCTGCAAATTGGCACAGAAACTCTGAAAGCCAGCCTTTCCATTTAACTGCCTACACAGAGATATCTGTATTTCAAACTGGGCGAGTTAACCAGTTGGCTCCAAAACCCGGATCAGAGCTGTGGCAGAGGCAGAGGACTGCCTCGGCTGTCTCCAGCTGGGCAGAGCCCAGCAGATCCTTGAATGCGCTTGGCCCTGCAGCACAGCATGACTCTGCAGGGTTCACAGCACACTGGCTGATGTGGCTTGGCTTCTTTGTCCTGTGCAGCGCCTCTGGTTTGCTTTCACCCTTGCACAGATCTGGTGGGTGCTCTTCTTGCGTATAGCGAAAGCAAGCCTAATTTTAGAGCCTTAGTCTGAAAAAAAAGAAAAAAACATCCTCTGCCAGAGGCCAGTTCTTCGCTTCAAATTCACTGGCCTTTGCATCCAATTAAATAACAATGGTTCATTTCAAAACATTTCAGTCATTTCTGTTGTTGTCCTACAGTCACAATCTATCAAGTACTTTGCTGTGATTACTTAACAACAAATCTATAGATGGGTAGTTACCACGAGCAGGCCTAAAAGGTTGTAACTGTGACTCAAGCAGTGTAAATTTTCTGACTACTAATCTCCGGTGATATTTTGAAGATACATAATTGCTGTTCTTCAATTTAAACAGAAAGTACTTTTGTCCAGAGATCTCTACCCCCCTTGTACATGAGGGGTTTAAAATCTTATTGGTAAATACTACACAAAGAAAACAAGTTTTACTGATTTTACTGAATTGCCACTGTTATATACACGCAACGTCAGGTTTTCTAGCACGCATGACAATAGTGGGACAATAAAAAAGTTAATACGAGGTATAATTATAAGATAATGAAGGTTCTCTCATAATAATTTTCTCATTGTAAGAGAATCAGATTTTTAAAATTTTATTCTAAGAGTGGATTTTAATGCCACTTAAGCAACCAAAGCTCTGGAAGAAGTACAATTACCACACAAGGTGATGCAGTCTCTGTCTTGCAGTTACTGCAGCCATTTACATTTTTGCAGTATGCACAGGGAAAGAACAAGAAGGCTATCATAGTTGAGGCACCCAGGGGGGCTATTCAGATTTTAGGGGGTATGTAACATGCCAGGAAAGAAGACAGAGGAAGACAGAGAAGTTACAAAAGCAATACAGTTGGTCGGATAAAATTCAGTCAATACACAGCATACGTTTTTCTGGCATAAATTCCACTGCATTTGACATTTTCTCGTCCCACTATGTTAACACATTGCTCCAGTTTGTTTCTGTTGAAGAACAAGAACTGTCACTTAGTTCTCAGAAATTCCACAAACTGAAGCATAAATGAGATTTCTCCTTTACCTCAAGAATGAAGCAATCTTGGCTTGAGCAGCCACTAGAAAAAAACTCCCTTTCTTGTGCCACAAGAGAAAAGAAAGCTCACACCAAGTTAAGCTATAACACCACAAAATTTAAGTTTTCCTAAAGCCAGAGGCTATATACAGGCATATTGCACGCCTATGGTTTTCATTTTTCTCATAAGGGCAAGAGAGAAGAGCAACCATTTCGTAACCATGTCTGAGACAATGTGTGAAATTATTAAAAGCCTTTTCTCTTTCTGAATCCGTTTCCCAGCACCAATCTCTACCTTACATTTGAAAGCAAAACTTAACATGCACTCTTCCTGCCTCTAAATTCTGCCTGTCTGCCATTTTAAAGAGTTTCAGAGAGATCTTGGATTAGTACAAAGAAGCTTTCCTTTCCAAAGTAGATTTTCTGCAGTATCTAGACAAGTTTTAACACCTCTCTCTTTTACCCATCCTCTTCTGGCTTCTCCCTAATGAATGAGCTTATGCAATTATATGTCACCAGCTTTTATGAGAAACAGTGCTCCTCCTGCAGAGATTTTACTTTTCTTCCCCAAGTTTGTCACAGGGGGGTATAAGGAGCTTGGGAGATAGCTGTAGCGGATGACCCAATTCATGAGTAACACTCTTGAGAGTTACCTTGGGCACGAAGGCATGGTGTGCATCTGCTCCCACACAAGCACTTCCAGAAGGAATAATTAGGACTGTGATTCGGGAGAGCGGAGACAGGTATGATGAGACTGAGTTCAATTCACAGAACAGGACAGGTCACAGGGTCCAGTGGCCAAAAGATGTTGCAGGAGCTCTATAATATAAGGTGCCTTCCTGGAGAACCCACCCTGCAATTGCCATTTTGCCTACAGAAAGGACCCCTTGGTATTCTCTGAAGGCAAAGAAAAAGGATACATGTACAAATAAATTCGGAGACCACATTGAGTTTAAGGACTCATAAGCACAAGCTAAACTCATTATTAGATGCATGCATGGAAGTGTTTATAAAATTAGGCATTGTAATGATCATTAAATTTTGATCAATAGACAACAATGGGACTGGGCATTGCTGAATTACTACAGAAGAGAAAGGTAGCTATGGAAAATCTTCCTTCCAGTAGCTCTGGTCAATAAGATACTTAGCTTATTATTAGATAAAACTATTTTCCCAAGGAAAAAAGCCAATAAAGCACAAAGCATCAGAACACAGAGAACCAAGTCTTGCTTTACAGATCTCTTTTGCAAAGGAGATTTACTGACTTCTAGTCCTGAGAACATCTAGGCCAAAACAATGCAATTGTTCCCCAAAAGGATGATATTTGGCAGGAGAAAATTTCAAGTACGGCCTCTCATTTATATACAGAGGTGTCCAGTGACAGTCTTGACAGATACAGCAACACTGTGAGAGAATGTAGCAGATATGACTGAGCAGGTTAAATCAAGTCAGTCAATAAATATCGAACTAAATATTTTTCAAGATACAGTTCAGAGGAAGAATAAAAGGCCCTATAACTGAACTTCCATTCTCTCTTGGTTTCTTTTCTTACTTTGAAAAGGTGGGAAACCAGTGGTCACTGCACAGAGTTGCCTTACCTCCAAGGGTCAAGTGGATATCATTTATACACTCTATTTGGTCTAATTCCCACGGCTGATGGAAAGGGTTAGGATCTAGTTCATGATGGAAAGAAAAACATTTAGAATTACCAGAACTGCTAATGATGATCAATGCTTTGCTGGGTCTCATTCTGAATTATGCTTTCACATTGAAGGATTAATCTAGGGGGAAAACAGTCTAACAATCTGTGGCAACACAGAAAAAAATACAGCTGGATAATTATGGTTGGCTTTCAGAGCAGATTGTCAAGATCTGACCCACTGTCTGGTTAACATATGAATATAAGCAATAGGTATCAAAACACTTAAAGGAGCAAATGTCACCCTGGAGCACAGACGATGGAGCAACAAATAACTTGTATGTTTGTCTTCAAACTGAAACAGCCTCAGACTGAACACTAGGCCCAGACTGGGGCCCTGTGCTGGAAGGTGGATGCAAACCCAGCACAGAGAAGGTGGAGAAAACCGACACAAGTTATCAGAGTGCTAAAACCTGCAACCTCTCTCTCAGAGCTGGTGGGTGGGCCAAAAGGAGCTGAGGGAATTTGCTCCAGAATAACCATATGCTTCAGTGCAGTGGCTTGCCATCATTTTCTGAAGATCATCAACAAGGACTAAAAGAAAAAATAATAATGCCATACAAATAATAATCAGATGAAATCAATAATTAAGACGTCACCATTTCTATGTCCCAGAAAACCCTGCCAGAGTGGCCTTTGTAAGAGAGGGAGCTTACTCAGGCATCTGAGGCATGTTCACAAGGGACCCTACTACACCCGCCAGCAGGAACCCTGAAGTCACTGTGATTTAGCACCAGAAGAAATCTCCTTTTACTATCACTTAAATACGGTTACCCTAACACGCACAGTCAGAAAAACAGCAGTGACTAAAGCCATGGTCAGGTAAATCCCAAGTGGAGGTCAGATTGCTTCTAACCATTGGAAATAACCACTTTCAAAGTTCCTCATCTAGGATCATTACCCTGCTCCCTCCTCTCCCTTTCAGCATTTGTTATTGACTTAGCTTATGATAAGTCTTGCTTATGACAACTTACACTACTCTGCTCTTATAAAGCCTACTAAAAGGACAAAATTGGGCTTTTTAAACTGCAAAATCAAATGAGAGAAATAATTTATATATTTAAAAATCCCCTTTGTTCTCTAGGTCCAGTGTGAACAGGAGAAAAAATAGTAAACAGCTGCAAAGCACAGCCTTGAGACACTGAAGTCTTCAGCTCTGAAGCACTTCAAATACAAAGACAAGGATTTATCAGTAATGATTAACAAAAAACTGTTCTTGCCTTGAGAACAGGGATGATTCAAATCAGTTTGTTTGGTTTTGGTTTTTTTTTATTTTATTATTTCCATGTTGAATTTGAGAAGTAAAATCTTTTCCAAGCTCATTTAGCTTTCTGGCATCTAATGCAATACACTCTGTCGGTCCTTGTCTAAGGGATTACATTAATTAACAGTGATCCGATATCAAGGAGCCTGGGGTCATGTCTTCTGTGCTATCTGAAGAATTAACACAACTGGAAAACTCCGATTCACTGCTTACAAATTACTGCTTCAAGCAGCATAATTTGTGTACAGTAGATTTTTTTCCAGGTTTCACTTTCAGTTCAGCATGTTAGTCTGCTTCCTTCATTCTGTGATACTGTTTCCAATTTTAAAATGGACTTCTTGGCTAGTTTCTCATCTTTATAACTGATCTGAAGCACACATTTCTATAGCTTTTGCATGAGATCTGGCTGTTTCTTAATCAAAGTATTAGAAATGTGTTGAAAAGTATCCTTAAATATTTTTATTATGCAACCTGAATATTAAGCAGAGAATTCTGGCTTGTTTAAAGCTGCCTTAGGAATGGAACTGTTTGATACTTCATGGATGCAAGCATACAAAACAGGGACATGGTTTATAAATATACTAAGTTTGCTATGGAAAGCTGATGCTTTTGGCAAGACAAAGGTGTTCTAGAAACTAGACTCTTGGGCAAAATAGACACCTACATAAATATATCTATGAATTAAAACATACCTTCACAGCCTGAGGTGGAATTTTGGAGAGATACAGAAATCAAAGACTTGTTATTTTCACCTGGAAGTTACTGTATGGTGCTATAGCTGAATTTGCGTTAATGCTTTCCTATCTGCTGGAAAGAAGGGAAGGAAGAGCTTTGTAGAATACAGGTCTTGCAGGTTTCACTGCACGAAAAAAATCAAACTTTTACATTACATTTATAGAAGTCTGCTCAGAATACAATCATTTTACGTGTGTTTTGAAGACAATGCTTAAATTACTAGCCATGTAAGAAAAAGTGCCAGATATCCCCTAATACTTACAAAATCAAGGCAGGGTGAAGTGGGAGCTGGTTTAGGTCAGGTCAACTACCAGTTATCACAACACTCTCAAACCTCCAGAACAGTTCAATCATGTGGAACACATGCACAGTTCTGCAATTTTGCTTGCACAGGTTTGGGTGAGGGTTTTTTGTGTACACACAGTTTCTTCATAACCTTCAACCTGTACCCAGCGTTCAGGGCTCCTTGAAGTTGCAGGAAGGTCACAAACTGATCTGGATCACAAAATCAACATAGGATAATGCAAAAAAACCACTCAAGGACCATCACAAACAAATCCTCTCAGCACTAATTTAATTGATCTATTGTTTCCCCTTGGATATCCTTTTCCTGCTTACCTCCTTTGACAGCCAGGACAGGAAGCCCAGTTTGCTACTCCAGGAGGAATTTACCAGGTGCTTGATAAAAATCATACAGTCATAGGCTAACACAGGCTGGAAGGGACTATACTCAAAAGGTAACCATGGAAAACAAGTCCGCTTTTCCAGCCTTTATCTCAGCAGTTTGGCTATAAGGACACTGTGGGAGACCATTTCCAAAGCCTTGATGAAGCTGAGCTATACAGCTGCTCCCTCAATACCCAACTGGCCCCAGAACTTTTTCATAAGACTGTGTGACAAGCTTTCTGCAGACCTGTTGTGCAGGCTATCTTGCAGAGTGCCAGACAGTCTAGAATAAAAATGGATTCACGGTGACTAGAGGTCAACATTATTAACTGCACTGTAGCAGCTGCTCTGTTCCACGCCATATTAATATAAACAGTTTAGATTCCATGTTGCTATTTTAATAACTTACCAAAATATAAATGACCATGAGGTCTTCACCATCTGCAGGAGAGACCACAGAATGCTTATAAAAGCAGAGGATGAACTGCAATTTATGCAAGAGGAGAAACCAATACAAAGTTCACACAGCAGGTGAACAGAAACAAAACTCCGGGTTTTCTGGCAAACACACCAATACTCTGGCCACTGGACTGCTCCCTGCCTGGAGTTATTGTTGAAAAGGGGCCTTTCCTTCAACTCACAAGAAAAAATAGTTCATACCAGTCATCTGCTGTGAACACTCTGAATCAGCTTTTTTGAAAGACAGACAACTCCTTAAGTTTTAAGCATTTTTAGATGCACATTTATTTCAGTTGCACATTTATTTTCTTTAAAGTGAAAACACAGGGCAAAGATGTCAGATCTTTTACTCCACCAATCTGCAAGTAAAAATGTTTACCCTGGAGCCTAAGCAGAAGTGGCCCCATTTTCTGGCATGCTCACAGCTACAGAGCTTACTGACTATAGCTGGCGGCAGGGATCATCATGGGAAACTGAGGTACTCATTAGGACATGGCAAGAAAAAGTGAGGGAGTGTCTCAAATTTCGAGTTGCTTGTGAAAACTGTCACATTATTGTCTCATGGGACAAAATGTAGTTCAGTCAAAAGAAAACCAGAAAAGCTCCTGAATTCCAGTCTCACAGTTGAGGCATCGGCCTAGGGCTGCTTCAAAGCCTGTTGCACTCAGAATGGACAAGGAACGTAATTAATGAGGCTTCGTTATTATTTTTTAAGAATTAAATTTTATAACTCCTGTGCTGCTACCAATGGCTGTTATTGGTCACGCCCATTACTCTCCTTATGTACCTCACAAATCTCTCCATGGCTTTCTTCCTTGCTATTCCACCTCCTTACCTACCGCTTTTACTTTTTCTAGCATGTTTCTGCCTTCTACATCTCTTCTACAACATCAGAGCTTCAGTCTGGTCATTGCATAGCTTAACTACAAGTCGAGTATTGTTTACTCAGCCAGAAATTTTCCACATCCACAACAGGTGAAGAACAATCAAGAAACTACACAACACGCATCCACTATGCTCCTGGAAGGTAAACAAGAGCGGTGATTCATTGAGGACCATAGGAAAAAAGATCCTAGTGAACTGTAATCTTCCAAACCACTGCCAATCTGAGGCCCTTAAGTGACACAACTCGTTAGTGGCAAAAAAACAGAACACAAATTTTCTGTAGACTCTCAGAAGATGGCATTTATCCTTATGCAGATGTTTGAAGTCTGACATATTCCACGTCTCTACACTGCCCTCTGAAAACAGGCTGCGGAAAGGAGACTTGGGTGAACTCTTCTCCCACTGCTGCAAAAAAACCAAAGCCCTGTCTTACGGGGCTTAGTGCACTCAAATGCCTTCTTGCTCTCACACACAGAACTATAATATCCTAGTACATTTCTGGGTTCCTCTGAGAAACATGACATCTTCCATTTAGAAAATCCAGAGGAACAAATTTCCCATTAATCTCATGGCACAACATGAGCTTGGGCATCCTTTAGCTCCTGACAAAACACCAGGTCCCTGCGGCTTTGAAAAAAAAAGCCCATCCTCATGGCTGAGCTGCATGAAAGCCACATTTAAGATTTAAAGGCCTTCTTCACAAGTTTGTTGTAATTCTAATTAAAATACCAGATTTGCTGCACTTTGAAGCACTTGCTAAATTCTATCTCAGTGTGCCTGAGATAAGGGAAGCCTCAGCAAAGGCAAATGACAGCATTAATGTGACTGCTTCTGTTAAATAAAGAACAGTTCATTACAATCTCTAACAGGTGGTACGTTTGGCAGCTCTACAGTGTGTAGGCTCTAGACAGATTTATCACACCTTTCATTTTAAAACATGTATGTGAACACATTTGCTAAGATAAATTATCTTGTTCACAAAAGCATCCCATTTAAGGCTGCCGTGTTAACTGTTACATCAATCAAATCATGCTGTAAAAACATTAGCACCAATTTTGACAATCAGCATCTCACATTTATAGCTTTGGAGCTCTCTTCATTAGTTTCCTATTCCAGTTCTGGTAATTTTAACATTTGAATCACAAATCATTAAGGAAATACGGAAATACAAACTGGTTAACTCATTTAATGCAGATGGATGGGTAACCTGAGCCAAGCAGACAGTTGCAGGTGAACTGCTTCAGAACGTTACCCACAGCAATACAAGAAGAGACATCGAGACTCATAGGCAGGTCTCTGGAGTAAGATGGGGGGGGTTGACATGAAATGCTGCTTTTATGGACAAGCAAGATTTCAGCCATTCCAAGGCTTTTCACTGAACAGCTGCCCTGGGAAGCATTGGTCTAAAGGAAAACGGATTATGCTGCTATGATTTCCCATTTTTACTCAGAAACTCAGTTATTTGTGTACGCACCCAGATGAACAAAAGCCAGGCACAATTCCCATCTTTTCCAACGAGCACCCAAAGGAGAGGTCCCTCCCGTGGGATGGATCAGGTGAGACTGGGTGCACATAGCCCCTAGGAACAACAATGGGGTTAAATATCCAAAAGCGCTGGCAGAGAGAGGGTATCCCCAACTCAGCCCCCCACCTTTGGACCAGGAAGCAGCAAGCTCCTGGCAAGCAGCAGCTCTGACGTGGCCTGGGCAGGGACAAGAGCGACAGCAGCCAAATTCCCCACGCACGCAAAAGAATGGCCCTTGGGGAGCGCAAGCGAACAGAGCGGGCAGGCAGGACGTGGCACGGCACAGCAGGTCACATGGGGAAAGGCAAATTCTCTTATGTCAGTTCCATAAGTTCAGTTGGTGAGAGGGACCCTCACCATGGTGTCCACCCAGCAGAAAGCTACGACCTCTGCACTTGCCAGAAACGAGCTGCCAACCCAGACTGAGCTCCCGGGAAAAGACACAGCTGCCCAGGTCTCTGGCTGCAGGGAGTGCCACCAGCTTGCACTGGAAATGGATGGCAGTGGAGAGGACAGCTGTGTAAGGTATGATCAGCTAGACTACCTGCTTGGCCTGGTGGCAGAGCTAAGAGACAAAGCAGATAGGCTAAAGGGCATCAGTGAGTCTGAGCAAGACATAGACTGGTGGAACCATGCTCTGACCTCCCCAAAACCTGAACAGGGACAGCCACCAGAAAAAGCCCATGATCAAAGGGATCCAGTGTCCTCCCCCCACCAGGAAGCAGGCAGGGTCTTCAAGGGAAGCAGCGAGTAGAAACAAGTCTGCAATCAGGACAGCAAGCGAACCCTCTCCTTGCTCACCACACCTCCCCAGGTGCCTCTGCACAATAGGTATGAGGCTCTAGCTGTGGAGGACAAGTCAGTGGATGATGTGGGTGCCAATCTATCTACACCACAGGAGCCTCCAAAACCAGAAAGACCTAACCCCCCATATTACTACCACCTCCACAAGGAAGACAAGACAGGACATAGTTGTAGGAGGCTCCCTTCTGAGGGGAACAGAGAGTCCAATATGCTGGGCAGATCCTCCTCATAGGGAAGTCTGCTGCATCCCAGGAGCCCAGGTGAGAGGTATCACTAGGAAACTTCCTAGACTGTTGTGGCCCTCAGACTACTACCCATTACTGCTCTACCATGTGGGGACAAAGTTGCAGTACATAGCCCAAGTGTGACTAACAGAGACTTCCAGGCCTTGGGATGGCTAGTATGGGAATCTGGGGCACAGGTTATTTTCTCCTCCCTCCATCCAGTTGGAAGGAACTGGTGGGCCCAATCTATTAATACATGGCTCCATGGCTGGTGTCACCATCACAACTTTGGGTTTTTTGACAATGGGATGGCCTACACAGCACCAGACTTGCTGGCATCAAATGGGAGCCACCCTTCTCAAAGGGGAAAGAGCGTCTTTGCTCAGGGGCTCATTGACAGGGCTTTTAACTAGATGTGAAGGGGGAGAGGAATGTATCAGGCTTGCCTGTGACAAGCTGTGAGATGACACACAATGGTTAGAGGGACGGGGTGTTAGTACAGGCCCTCAACCTCCTGCCCAGAGGCGTGCCGGGGACACTGCAGCACAGCTGAAGTCTTGCAGAGTTGAACTGGGGGCTCCAGAGGTAGTAGAAGCCAACAAGGAAACTTCCGTGAAATATCCCAAGTGAAAAAAGGGTGTTTCTCGAAGATGGTGACAAAGCCAACAGCCCAGATGAAATGCCTCTACACAAACGCATGCAGCATGGGCAACACCCAGGAGGAGTTAGAAGCTACCATGCTGCTAGAAAGCTATGATCTGATTGCCCTTACTGAAACTTAGTGGGATGAATCCCATGACTGGCGTGTGGCTGTTTAGATGGCTATAGGCTGTTCAGAAGGTACAGGTGGGGAAAGAGTGGTAGAGGCATTGCCCTCTACATCAAGAAATCAATATGATGTGAAGAGCTGCTCCCTGAAGAATAGCCACGAGCAGGTTAAAAGTTTACGGGTAAGAATCAGAGACAGAGGCAACAAAGGGAGCCTTGTGGTTGGTGTCCACTAGAGGCCACCTGATCAAGGGGAGCCTAGTGACGAAGCCTTCTTCCTCCAGCTCCAGGAGGCTTCACGCTCGCAGTCTCTTGTCCTACTGGGGGATTTCAACCACCCCGACATCTGCTGGAAAAGTAGCAGAGTGAACTGTAGACAATCCAGGAGATTTCTAAAATGCATTGAGGATAACTTCTTGAGCCAGGTAACAGACAGCCCCACCTGAGGGGATGCAATACTGGACCTGATGGTCACCAATGCAAGTGAGCTCATCAGTGATGTGAAGATTGAAGGCAGCCTGGGCTGCAGCGATCACACATTGGCAGAGTCTACACTCCTGAAGGATATGGGAAAGGCAAAGAGTATTTTCAGGATCATAAATTTTAGGAAGGCAAACTTTCAGCTCTTCAAGGAGTTCAGTCAGTAGGACCCCCTGGGAAATGGTCCTCAGGGAGAGGGGAGCAGAACAGAGATGGCAGATCTTTAAGGACACTTTCCACAGAGAGCAGGAGCTCTGTGCCCAGGTGTAAGAAATCAGGCAAGGAAGGGAAGAAGCCAGCATGGCTGAGTTGAGATCTGCTGGTCAAACTAAAGAACAAGAGGGAACTGCACAGACAGTGGAAGCAGGGACAGATATATTGGGAGGAGTAAAGGGATGCTGTCCGGTTGTGTAGGGAGGGGGTCAGGAGGGCCAAAGAAAGCACGGCTGGAGCTGAATTTGGTAAGGGATGCAAAGAATAACAAGAAGGGCTTCTACATGTATGCCAACCAGAAAAGAAACGTTAAAGAAAAATGAACAAGAATGGTGACCTAGTATCAACAGATGAGGAGAAGGCTGAGGTACTCAACAACTTTTTTGCCTCTGTCTTCACTGGCAACCTCTCTCCTTACCCCTCCCCAGTTGATGGACCACAAGATGGGGACCAGGGGGGTAAAGCCCCTCCTGCTATGTGGGAAGATCAGGTTCATGACCACCTGAGGAACATGAACATACATAAATCTATGGGACCTGATGAGATGCATCCCAGAGTCCTGAGGGAACTGGCTGATGTAGTTGCCAAGTCACTCTCCATGATATTTGAAAAGTCATGGCAGTCAGGAGAAGT
>Ga0065711_1006409_pt1 | contig 17445 bp, 10 predicted proteins | sample Hoacrofraction12_FD_59098 | JGI IMG/M metagenome (GOLD analysis project Ga0065711, IMG submission 59098) | Hoatzin crop microbial communities from Cojedes, Venezuela - Epithelial fraction 12 v2 (version 2) | ecosystem: Host-associated > Birds > Digestive system > Esophagus > Crop | place... | reverse complement strand
GGGGGGGGGGGAGGTTGAGGGCGACGGCGCTCGGTTCGCCGGTAAAGCGGGAAGGGCTCCTCCAGCCGCCGCGGTCCTGCGCCAGCTGCCCGGGAGCGGGGCCCGCCGGGGCGCCCGGGGCTCCGGTCAAACGTTTCGTCAGGGGAAAGAGAAAAGACTCGGGAAACTGATTCGATGTATTGTTCGTTCTGAAACTGCGGTGCTCGGTTCACAGCAGGGCTGAAGGCGGTCCCGGTGCCCGCTGTGGGTTCGCTTTGTGCTGGGATGGGAGCAGAAGCGGCAGGTGCCGGAGAGGGAAAACGTCTCTGCAGCGCTTGTTTCAGTCAGCCAGCAGAGCCAGCGCTAGAGAAACCTTGAACTGTAAACTTAGGACGTGTCTTCGCTGAAATAACATCATCTATAAGCTACAGCTAGAACATTTTGCTTTAATCTATGCAAGAGTTTATTATAACAGAAATTCAATTTAAAAAAGAAGCTCTAAGCCAAGTACCCTAATAAGAAACTGTCATACTACTTGAGATAAAATAAAACTGAGACTGTCTGAAGTAAGGACAATTTATACAGATATCTCTTCCTGACTATTAAGTCATCTCAGCAATTACTGTATGTTTTTCCATTTTTCTAAGTTTTTCCCCAAAAGCTTTACTTTAGGTTTAGGAGTTTTTGTCATGGGTGACTAATGGGGGATGGGCAGTTTGCTCGTATTAAGCTGTTATTGGCACGGAGTCACTTTCATTTACCCCTTTGATTTGTTTCTAATATATTTAATATTTGCATAATTTGTTCAAAATACTTATTTCAACACAGACATTTTTTTATTTGTAAGCTTGAGTTATATATTGATGCTTGGAAGGATTGCAGTCTGATCCTTGTCATAAGAAAACTCAAACATGAGAATTAATCACATGCTTTAGAGAATATTGGGAATTTGATCATGAGAATTACTGCTTATGCAGTTGTGTTAATTAGTTTTTAAATCAGTATGAAGAAAAAAAGCCTTAATTATTAACATAGCTAAGGTTTTTAGGAAATGAGAAAATTATTAGCTCAGGCTTGCTTTATTTGGCATGTCTCTAATACTGAGTAAACAAGAATCCACAGAACTAAACAGGGATAAATGAAGTTGCCATAGTCTGTGAGTTCCAGTGGCAATGTTCAAAGCCTCCACAATTTACTGCTCTTAATGAGTGTTATTGAATACTGACTGGTAACGAAGAGTGTATTTTCTTGCAGGTTAGAATGTCATGACAATTCATTTCATCTTTGTCCAAATAATGGTGTATTTTGATTTTGGAGATAGCTGACTTCTGAGACCAAGAAATGCCTTTCCTAGGGCATGGATGTTTTATGTGAGACTGCATATTCTCCTTGTGTTGTAGAAGTCTCGAGTTATGTAGCATTATCAAAGAAAAACAGAAAAGTATATATTTCCCGAAAAGGCATGTAAAGGTTTTTAATTGTTTTCATTTTTTTTTTTTTTTTTTAATTTATTTCTTCCTCACCTGTTCAGCGCTATAAACTGTGATGGCATTCTTTCGGCAAAGGTTGAAGGGATCTGATTAATTTTTAAAGTGTTTTATTTCTTATTTCCTATCAGAGCAGGGAATCAGATGGGGCTGTTTGAGGAATATTTTTCCTAGTGGCATTCGTTGCCTTTGGAGTCCCCCTGAGGTGAGTGGGCTTGAGGAATTGAAGCATGGAGTCCTAGTCCTGTGTGGCTGAAGGCAGTGAGAGAATCCTGATTAACCCGGTCATCTGTATGAGCGGATTCAGCAGGGATCTCCTGAAGAAGGAAAGCTAAGCTGCAGCATGTCTTCAGTTGAAATATATAGTGTCTTAAAAATATAATTTTGTGCAGGTATTTTGCAACTTGACAAACATAGAGCATCTTTAATATCTGCTTTTAAAAATACATGCATTTTAAGTTCACTCTTGTGAGTAGGCTTTTGGGAGTGTGAAACAACCTTCTGCAAGTTTCAGACACAGAGATGCGTGTCCGTGTCAGTCGGTGCATGGTTTGTGCAATGCTCGGTAAGGCGGTATTAATGTGAAATTCCCATTTTTTTTAAAGGAAACCCACTGTACTAGACTGTAGGCAAAATTCATTGTAGAAGATTGTTCTGAATAGTTTACAATACACAGTGAAAATTCTGTGAAGAAAAGGTGTCATCCCCAAGTCATGTCTGTTGTTTAAGTCATGATTTGCTAATGCAAGTATTTTGGTCCAGTTATGCTGAACTCACATTTACCTTTTGCGTTGCTTTCACTGTTGTCACCTTTTCTCTGCTGGCTTGGATGGTATGCTGTGTACACTGTTGTGATTCTTATACTCCAGGCCCTCTCTTTTCTCCAGTCACCTTTCCCACTGCTGTCATGCCCAGTCTTGCTGTATGGCCAGAGTCTGCCCATCAGCTTGGCTCAGCACTGGGGACTGCTCTGGAAGTGGACCAGGATCCTGTTTCTAGATTTCATGAGCCAGATTCCTGTTTTTCACCCTTTCTTGAAAATGTTTAGTAGCTGAAGGTTACTGTAAACTACAGCAATGGAATATAGATGTATTGGATCTCATCTGTCATACCTCTTCTCTGTGCCCACCATCCTTCTCCCTCCCCCTAAATATGGGAGCTCCAGTAACATCAATGTTGTGCCACCAGACACTACCCTTACAACAAGGGAACGCCGTTCTGACCATTGCAGGTCCCCACTGAGATTCCAAGCATTTCTACCAACTTGGAGAGGCAAAGAATGTATGGCCTGTTTGACAAGGTACCTTGGTTTCCCTTTTGACATATTGTTCTTATTTTTTTCTCATACTTCTCCTTTGTAAGTTGGGGAAGAAAAGAATAAAGAAAAAAAAGATGTCTACCTGTATGTTCAAATTCTGTTAAGAGTGTTGCATTGGGGAACAAATACTAAAATATAGAAAATCTTTGAGAGAGAAGAGTTCTGGGGTTAATAAATACATGAATAGACATCTTTATAATGATTATTCATGAAAGTATACAAGCTATGAACATGGCAGGATTTCACTGCGATTCTTTTGAGTGAGATAAGTTTGCATTTATTATTAGAATAGCTTGAGGTGTTCTGTTAGTAATAAGACAAATGTAATTTGACTCACTTGCTCCCATCGTTATTGTGTTTATATCTGCCAATTTACCTAGTTTGGATTTTGCTCAGTTTTAATATATACAGTGTGTTTTGGTTTAATTTGCTATAATCTATAACTTACAGATGAATTATTTTATTTGTCCATGTGAAACAAAGCAGGAAAGTGTGTTTTGACAAATAAAACCTGTGAGCTAGAGTCATGCAGCATTGATGTACACATGTTATCTGGCAAGGTACGTGTGCTGACTTTCACTGGTATTTTATGAAATGTTGGGCAAAACACAACAGTTAGTAATTTCAAGAAAAATCCCACTGATCTGCATGCCCTGCTTTCATATCCAGCTTGAGATATCTGGAGCTATGTCTTTGGTTTATCATATATTTGCAGCTCCTCTCAGATAGAAGCTAAAATAGGATTTCAGGATGTGGAAATCAAGTTTGGTTTAAAATCAATTAGCAGCTGTTTTCTCTGTTGTCTTTGCTACTTCCTTTTTCCATATTCTAAATCATAATTTGTGTACTGTGAGGCCAACGCTGTTAAGAGTGCTGGCTTAGACATCTTTATTAGCTAGGAAATGCTATTGATTTTGTTTTTCTTTAAAATGTCTAGCTTCTGCGTGCAGATTTCTCATTGACAATTAGATCTATATGCTCCGCGGTGTTGCAACATAAGAGCTTGGCTAAACAATTGTTTTGTAACTGTTGCAAGAACTGTGGAAAATCAAATGTTTATTACAGAGTGTGACAATACTATTATTCATATTGTAGTCGTATGAGACAATGTGATCTTCTGACTTTGATGACTTGCAGAGTCTAAAAATAACTCATCCCCAGTACAGAAAAATAAGGGAAAATATACAGTCTATCCCTTAAATCCACAGCATTAAGTTAAATTAATAGAAGAACTTGTACAGTACGTGATTGAATCCATGAGGGATATAGTGTGATATTGTATATTTGCCTAAAAGCTCACTCTGACAGCAAAAACAATGTACCACAGTATGTTTCTTTCTTATCTAATGGAAAGAATAACACACAGAGGCCCAATTCTTGTAATGAAAACCCCCACATTAATTTTATTTTTTGATGTGTCATTGTAATTCAAGAGATGTTTTTAATCTCAGGATTGCTAGGGCACAATAAACCATTTAAAAAGTATTTGGCAAAGATCCCTGTGCTTAGCAACAGCTCCTTTCATTTAAAACTGTTTTTTGAACCAAGCTATTCAAAGCTTTGTTCCACTTATTAAAATAAAGTATCTTACTTCAAACAAGTATTTCAGGGAATATAATCAAGAGGACAGCATTCAAATACAATGCACAGAAAACATAAAAGGTAGCAGCATGAAAAACTCTAAACAAGGAAACATATGCAAAGTATTTTAATTAAGAAGAACTATATAAAAAATAGTCATGGTTATTTTTCTTTGTGCCATTATAGGGTATTTAATACTCTATTTCTTACTATGTTCTGAAATTCATTAGTAGATTTAAAGTAAAATTAGCTGTGAAGTATTTTAGTGAATGAGATATTGCATTAAAGTGGTGTATTTTGTAGCCATCTAGGTGATAAAAAACAGCAACAGAGAAGCTAAATATAGAATAATGTGTATTCATTTTGCTGCTGCCTTTGTACTCGTATGTGAACTACAGTGTTAATACATTGCACAGTATAACCATGAAAGCTCTGCTTTCCAGTGAGATATACTTGTTCAGCTTCAGCTTCATTATGTAAGCTTATATTCACAGTTTTTTCAGATTTTCGTGGATATCGTTTTCACTTTGTTTTAGGTTTGCCTTAATTTTGTTTGCTTTTTGTATCAAAGCCTTGCCAATGGCTCCAGTAACAATGTAAATGCAGTTTCCCTTCGTGAGTGAGTGTATGTAGTTCATTCTTGGGTGGTTCCTATTTCACCTGCATATCTCAGAAAGCAAGGAAGGATGCATCATGCAAGCATCCTTTTCTGTGAAGAGGATCCAAAGTACAATTTTGTAGGATGCCAGATGCCGTTTACAGAACCCTAAGAGTCCTCAGTTCTCTCTGAAGTTGAGAGATGACTGAGCATAAAGAATAATTCTGTTTTGCAGAAGATTTTGCTATTTTCAAATTTTGGTTTGTTTGGAAATGAGAACCTCAGACTTGAAAATTCCCAGTCAAGCTCTGGCTTTAGCTCTGACCTGCGTCCTCAGGTTCCTAGGTTCCTAGGGTTACAAACACGCCCAACAAACCTTCTGCCCTGCCCCGTGTGTCCACAGGGAGCTGGCTCGACCATCCTAGATGTAGCTGATAAAACGTTCATGGTCCAACAGAGGTTTGGGGATGAATGCCTATAATGACATTAATTTGAATAATGGTAAGTCTGTATAGATAATGCTGTATAACTTTTTCAGGATGGCCATGAATGTAACATCACTGCAATTTTTAATCTTGCATTGTGTGGGCAGAAAAATGGTTATTTCCAAGATGTTAAAAAGCTAATCTATTCTGATAAGTTTTTGTATCTTGCATAGATATAGCTTCTTTCTTTTTTTCTCTTTTAATTTTACAAACCAAGTTGGGAGCCTTGACATTTATTGGGCCCCCATATTTTTCATTTATATTCTCTCTAGTCTTCACCATCTGTTATGACAGTAAATAAGTTTCAAATAAGCCATATCTTCCTCAGCATGAGTTGCTTTTTCTGAAAAAAAAAAAAAGAAATTAAAGTTGCAGTTGGATGTGATATTTGAAGTCACAGCTTGTCTTCAAATATTTAGTAGCGTATTCCTGTGCCAAGGGATATCAATCTGCCATTTGCCTTGCTTACAGTACAATAAAGATTATCCATTCCCTTCTTTTGTAGGTATGTCAAGGCTTTTAATTATGAAAGTTCAGGAAGTAGCTCTTTCCACAGGCTTTTTCTATTTTCCTTTGACTTGATATAGTTCCTTCTTATCTTTTTTGCACATTAAATACCAAAAGGAGGATATAGTGTCTGACTTTGGTGGATGACTTGTGATCTTCCCTCACAAGTAAATTCCTTGGCTATAACAACAGCCACTTTTGTTGTTGTAAACTTCCTTAGTGGTTGGTGGGTATTTCAGACGTTGGTACCTAACCTTGAGAAGTTTGGCAGAAAACTATTTTTTTTTCCTTATACTGTAGGTAGGCATGGGGATAAATTTGAGGAGCCATGTATAGAGTTTTTTTTTTTATCTTCTTATCTTTATTTCATGCCATGGAAGTACACTCCAGCAAGAAGGGACGTGACTCAGAAGTCAACTATATGCAGGCATGCCACTTTGCCTTCAGATCTTTCCAAATTTGTCTGTTTCCTAGACTGTGAATATTGTGTCACAAGGAGGCATTTTCTTTGTCCTTTGAGGATAATGGTGTAAAAGCCCAGGGGGGTTTTGTTGGTTGTCTAGTAAACTGCAACAAATGTTTCCTTGAAACTTTCCCGAAGTAGCTCCTCTAACAAGGAAATGCCCAAAACTGAAAGTATTGCTAGAACAGCAAACATTAGTGTTTCTTGCGGACTGTGTTTTTTACATTCTTTTAAACTGTTCAACAGGTAATCTAGCCTGTGAGCTTCCCAGAAGTGGTAGCAGGTATCCTATGATAAATCAGTAATTGTAATTGCTCCTTCTCCCTTCCATCCCTAGCACGTAATATTCTGTGGTTCCAACCATCCCCATACCAGAGTATCTTTTTTGCATCCTCCCTTGAGACTTCTAAAGTCTGTAAATATATTTACAAGGTAATTTTTAAAATCTGCTTCTTTCATCAGCATTTGGACCCATGGTACCGACTGGCACTTTCAGAATGGCATCAAAGAGGACACTGTGGCTGAGCACCAGCTTTGCAAAACAAACGAGTTGAGGTTGACTGCAGTGCGATTTGTGTGAAAAGACTCGGGCAACTTCTGCAATAGCTACAACATCAATTATGCAAAGGTACTTTTGAGTAAAGAAAAAGGGTTTATAGCATTAATAAAAAGTGCGAGTTATACTCAAAACTGATGCACAATTAAGATTAACCCTTTTGTTTGTAAGAGGATTTCACTATCATCTTGATATTCATAAGCTTCTTACTATAACAATAAAGCTTTTATTTTTATGTATGCAATTGTTTTTCCTTTTCACCTGTAAATAAAGTAATTGCACTTTTTTATGATTTTCCAGTATTAGGTTAATTTTATAGCATGTTCTGAAATTTCATTCTCTTTCAGCATCAATCTTTGTTTTCTTTTTATTACGGAATTATACTTACAAATAACATCATTTCATAACAATAAACATAAAAATGTAATGCAATATAGCAGTTACAGGTTTATAGAGTAAACATTTCATTTGAAAGAAAATTCCACTAGCTTATGCTATTATTTCACAAAAGTGGCAAGGTCAGAAACTCTGAGGGTTAATGACAAAGCCATTTATATCATAAGATGAGGGGAACAAATATTCAGGGATCAGTGACTACACTCGTGAGGAAACATAGAAGGAGGATACCTTGTCTACAGTTTATCTTTTTTGGAGGAGAGGTCTTGGATAAAACACTGATTTTCAATTTAGAGTCAGTGTAAAATGTAGGGTAAATTGTATCAAAGCCAAATGATATTCCACAGAATTCAATTTCTTTCATCTTACGTTGCTGAGTGCCAGGTATTTCAAAAGAGAATTAAAAATCTCCCCACGCTGCTTCTGCAGACTAAGCACACTTCTAGATAGTGTAGAAAGATGACAAATATGAAGCCAGATGATTAGTGTAAGGCAGGAGCTGTTTAAAAAAAAGATTTTCTCCTTAGAAAAGAATTAGGAGAGTTTTCACGGGTGCAGAATGGAATTCGTGATCAAAGTGTGTAAAGAAGGAGCAGACAGCAATCAGGAGATTCATAGGGAATTTGGAGTAGGGAAGGGTTTTGCCTTGGATGAGGACATCTGTGAGATCTCCTGATCACTCACCAAATGCTCTGCTAACTTAATACAGATTTGCTTACCATAAAACACTGTGCTGGACCAGGATCTTTCCCTGGCTTGCTTTTACAGCAGTAGTAAAATTAAATTAGAAATATCTTGGAATTATAATCAATGCCAAAAGGAGACTTTACAGTTAGAAAAATGTTTTGGACTAAGAGGACAATTTTCTGACAGTTAAATGTCATTTTTATCTTGTCACTTTTCAATGCAAAAATGCACTTAAATTTATGCTAAAGAACTTTTAGAATTATACAGTCTTGAATCCTAAAGGAGGAGTTTTGTCTCATGGTAAAAATAAATGTTTGAAAGTCAAGACGCTGTTTTCAAGACCAGTAAACATCTCTGCACAATATTATTGTTTTCCCATGTGGAGTGGCTTGCCCTGAGATCCCTGCCACATCGTGTAGGTATGTGGCGCTAATGCTCAGCTAAAGCACTTCCATTTTCCCAAGATAGCGTTTCATTTTTTGAAGACCCTTCTTTAGAAATCCAGGAATTGTTTCAAGTCTCTTTTAAGTCGGAGCCTTCCAAGATTTTTTTATCATTTTCTTCATGTTTTTAAGTCATATGCAGTAAAGGAATGCTATAGAAAGTGAGATCAGGTGGATTTGCTTCACACTTTTTGCAATGTTTGTTGACTCTTATTTCCTTATTACCAGTGTTTACAAGTAATGTCTTTAGTTATGTACTACAGAATTAATCTAACTATAATTCCCAGCTCCACTTCCCGTTTCCTTTTCATTTCTAGGCAATATATGTTGATGGTCAGGTTTTCAGTTCTCTGAGGTACTGTTACTTGTCCTGAGATTCTGTGAGCATTTAACCAGCTGGCACATCATCAGGTCCCGGTAATTTGAAAAGGTCTAGCTCAATGAGTGCTTTCTGACCTGTTATTTCTCTATTCTAGGCTAAGAGTTCACCTCTTGTTAATATTTGTGATAGTCACCTACATGGTTGGACTTTGTGTGAAGGTAGGTGTATGTGTGTTGAAAACTTTAGCTTGCACGTTGCCATTTGTTGATAAAGCCGTTGAATACTCAACTACTGAACCACGTTTCTCCTATTGTTTTTTGCTTTAATAACTTCAGTGTTTCTTGCTACTTGCATTGGTGTCCTTCTGAGATTAATCCCACGTTGGCCTTCTGTGCTTTCCCTTAGGCATCTGACCTCATTTCCGCTTTTCTGTGTGCTTCTCTCTTCTGTGTGAGATCAGCGAGTAATTCGCATTTAGTGAATTTGTCATTTGATCTACCTGTTTAAAATCCACGCATTTTATTTTGCTGATTTTTCTTTTCTTTTTTTAAGGGTCTGAACTTTCTCATCTCATTCACCTTACCTTATACCCTCCCACTCTCAGCAGGTTTCTCTCTACAAACAGTAAGAACATTTCTTGTAGCTATCTCCTTCAGCTGCAAAAGCTGTCATTGATGCTTACGAAGAATTTGTAGGCCAATTTGTAGGCCAATTTTTCTTTCATTTCTTTTACAACACATCCAAGTATGTAAACTCTCCTGGTTTGGGAAACTTGTTTTTAGTGATTCTACTAGTATCTTACAAAAAAGCCTCATTCACCTAATTTTCTTCATCTGGTATTCTGTAGTAGATAGTCATCATGATAAATGCATATGTTCTTTCTTGTTCTATGTAATCTTGCTCTTTGAGTTGCTGATCTTGAAGCAAATATATAAAGTGTTGTCTTCTAACGTAGAAAAATGATGCAAGAGAAGAGGCCAGTTTGTTCAAAACTCTAGAGTGCTATCCTTCAAAGTCGAGCTCTTGGAGGCTTAATTCAGCTGTAGGAGCAGAGAGGGCAACCTTATAATACTTGCCCTTTGAAATGCTATCTTTCAGAGGTGACCTTTAAGCTAACTTGGGAGTCTGATAACCTGGGTCCTCAGCACAAGATCCTTCTCACTGTCGGCCTCTCACGGTTGACATCTTCTCTGCCTTTGTTCAAAATGGCATCTCCTGCCGGTTTTACCTGCCTTGCTTCATAACTCTCTCCTAACTTCTGCTGTCGTTCAAATCAAATAGAGTTAGTGGACTGTTCCCTTTCTCTTCCAGAGTCTTCTTTGAGTTTATAATTCTGTTGTGTTCGTTACAGACCTTATTGCTTACAGGTTAAATATTCTTCTGTCCAGTAACAAAACCATTCAAGAACGTTGTAGTACTGTGGGAAGATTCGTAGTCGCACAGCGCTGCACACTCGTTTTGAAACTTAAGCAAACATTAACCATGGAGTTAATCAGGAAAGAGCTCAAACACTCTTCTGACCTGGCAGGAGTAAAATAAGAATGTGACAGCATACAAAATTAGGGAAAACTGTATTAAATCATATGGATGGTTTCCAAGAACAGAAGAGTCCATGATTACCACATCAGCCATTGCCATCTTTGGCCATGACCATTGTGTAGGTTTGCTCATGCTTGTCCAGGCTGTGACTAGTGCAGGTGTTTGTAATAGCAGCTTTTAAGAATTCATGCATCCATTTACACAGCTTTTGGAGCTCTGAACCAAAGTTATGCATTTTAATAAATGAGCTACAAAACTTAGAAGGCAGATTCATATGAATGAAAATTCAGTAAGACTTCTTGTAATAGATTAGATCTGTATTATGAATTTTAGTAGTTATTTTTAGTTTCTTTAAGAATTTTGAAAACTGTTCTGGGTTTGGTTCATCATAGCCCTTGGGAACAGTGTGGATGTGACTACTTCATTAAAAACTCACTTGCTGAAGAAGGCTGCTTGAGCCCACACCTTAACCCCTGAAGACACTTCCATAGCGCATCAGATGTGCATGCCGTATGTGAGGAGGTCCAGGGCATAATGCTTGTCCCTACAGCTCTTGTAGCCTGCCTACCAAGGCCCTTCTAGCACTCCTCGATGCATCTGCACTGTGCAAAAGCCATGACCTGAGATGTGTCCCTGGTTTATCGGAGCTTGTACATCTTTGTCAACAAGGCAATCATAGAAAGGAGGGCTTTAAAAGCCTGGTGGGATTTTCAGCTTTGACTCCTGCATTTTTCCACGGCATTACTGGGGCCTGTCAGCACTTTGTTCCCGATTAGTCAGGCAGCTAACAGAATACCATTGCTATCTCCGTACTTCTCCATACTTTTCTGTACTGTATTGTGTTCTTGCCTTGTCAGTGTATTTTTTATCTGTACAGTTGTTTCTTTGGTTGAATTCAAGATGTTTGTTTTTCCAAATGACATCAAAACTGGTATTTTGGTGTACTTCCATATTACTCCATCAATCACTGGAAGAGGATGTTGACACAGTGTTAGTTTTTTTAAAGTAAAACCAGGCTGGTTTTATTATTTTGCTGTGTATTGTTTTCTGCTATTCCCGTTGGACTGGGAAAATGGAGATTTCATAGGCCTAATCTTCTCAGCTAATATTACGAGCTACAGCTAAGTAGCATTTTTTGGAAAACAAGAAGTTCATTTCGTGTTCAGCTCATTCTTCTGTTTGGCATAGATGTGCGAATCTGCATGGGGTTTTTTCACTGTATGACTCAAGTTCTATTTAGATGTTTGCTAGTTAACTATATTTCAAAGATTTTACTTATTTTTTTAATGAGAAGATCGGTAAATTTTTGACTCAGTATCTATAGTTGAAATAGTGTCAAGTAACAGAAAGAACAAATATGTAAGAGTTGTGCAAGACAATGTGAAGGGAAGAGATAACAGGAGAAAGAAACAGAGAATTTACAAAAGATTAGAACAGAAGGGACCTCTGGTCTGGCCAGGATTAGGTCTCTGACCATCAGATATGAATTAATTTGTTAAATGTATTAAAGCAATGTGAAGGCTGAAAGGCAAATGGGTAAGATGAAGTCAGGACACTGTTCTCTGGAAGTTAATTACACTACTGTAACATGCTGGAGAAGGGCAGCAAGATTATAAATTAAAAAGTGGTTGAGGGGCTGTAATTAGTAGTACTAGCAGTATTTAGAGAAAAGGAGTTACAACGTGTATGGCGTTACTGTTTTGCGAAAGAGGGAAAGCTGCTGGGGGAGAGGATTGTGGGTGCGTGAGACCATGGATGAAGGCTGAAGGAAAATGGGCAGTTGCAGACTGACACGTTCACAGTAACTCCAGATTCCCTGCAGGGTCAATGATCAATAAATAGGAAAGGAGAATACATGAAGAAATGGGTGCTGTCACTGGACTGTGGCTGATTCATGTCCACAAAAATTGGCTGTTTTGCAGAGAGTATTACGTAGAAAAAAGATGAGACAGGATTTCTGTTTAGGAAATCCAGATGAAGAAAACAGAGATACTAAGTACGTAGGGCAGATGATATAGGCAAGACCACAAGCTTAGTGAAAGGGAGCAACCTGATATTCAGACGCTTTTCAGATATGCTCCTGAACTCATAGGAAGGAACTCTGCATATTTTATGTATACCACTAACGGTGTATCCGTATTCATAGCTTTATGATGTAGACTTTCTAGTCTTTTCAAATTCTTCTCAGGTAAGAATTTTTAAATGCTTCTAAAATTTTTTACGTCATCTTTCTGAGACCATTGCTACAGATAAAAGCAGGTTTTTAAAATGAAATAGCATACACTTTTCAGCACTGTGGTTTCATCTTTCTCCCGCATCATTCTGTAAAAATTCTTATTTCTTGATTACACCTATGCACTGGATACAGCTGCTTTGGATCTGCCTAGTGAGAAGTTTAATTCCCTTGATACAGCTGATGACGTTAATTTAGAATTGTGTAAAGGCTAGCAGTGGGATTTGCTTTTTCTTATAAAGATTCTATGATAACTAGCTAAAATAGTTTTTTGATACAAGTGTTACTGCATTTAGAGATATAATGTATTTTGTATGCCTTGACACCAAACGTGGAAATAGTCTGTTCGTTCTTTGCCATGATGAACATTGACCACGTACTTCTACTAAACGTTTCCAGCTCCTTAGGTAGTGTTGACATTCCTAAAAAAAAATTCCCTCTCTTTTTTTTAATTATTTTCTTTAATAAGTGCTGCTGAAAAACTAACAACATTTTTAAACTCCTATATAACTATCATAATCCATACAACTGTGACAACAATTATTGGAAAATCAATGAAATTTGTGAGTTTTTCATAGGAGTGCATTGTCCAGTCATAGGTATCTAAAAGAGCTGACTATTCTTACACCAACAGATTTGGTAGTTACAGACCCCTGGTTATGGGAAGCTCAGATGTCTCTGCTCCTTCACGAGCCCAGGGGCTGGAGTGGAAGCCATGAACTGCTGTGGAAACATGCTGTAGTGTACGGTTTTGGGTAGATTTTGTCCCCTGCAATCCGTATGGTGTTCTACACGCATAGCCAACTTACTCGGCCATTGCAAAGAACAGGGGGGACTACACTTGCTGAACAAAGATTATTCTTCATGAGTAATTTTCTTGCCTGTCGTTTTTTGGATAAGAAGCAATTTTTAAAATGTGTTGTCAGAAATCCATCCCTTATGCAATAAAAAACTCAAAAGCTGTGCCTGATGACATACAAGATGTCCAGATCTGCACTGGCTCCTTCTCTGCAATCTGTTTACAAAAGTTAAAAAATGCAGCAGAATGAGTTGGTTTGTAAAGGTGCTTTTTGAATGCTAAATCATAGCTGCAAAACTGAAACATTAAAATTTGTTTTGTTTCACTACACAAAAGTCTTCTGAAACAAGTTTTAATTTAAATTGATGCATAAAATTAACACAAATAGAGCAGAAGAATAATTTACATACAGAGTCCATTTTTCCCTCTCTCAGTTGAAAGAATTCTGTGAACTGAGAAAATAATACATTTATTTGTGGTTTCTATGACAGTTTGTATTTGCCAAAAAAAAAATCTGAAAATTACATGTGCAATTATTATTATCTTTTCCAGGAGATATCTTTTCCATATTAAACTGTCATGTGGAATTTTTTATCTAATGAAAATTCCTATCAAAAGAGTTTTGAATTTAGCAAAATATTAGTTACTGATACATTTTGAATTTAAAAAATGTTTATGTCAGGTGTTTCAGAGTTGTATTTTGATCCTGGATGAGTCATCTCCTTTTTAGAGATGTGGTATACCTTATTTGCCATTGATTTAATGTGAGTTAAAAGGCGTACCATATCTGAAAACTAATTCCATAATTTTATGCTTCTCTTGAGATCTTTTTAAGCATGCAGGGAGTTGGAAATTCCCAAATAATTGTTAGGAAATAGTGCAAAAGAAATAACTTTTTTTTTTGTTTCAGGTTTGCAGAAATTCCAATTAATAGAGTGTCATGTATCTGCTCTCTCTAATTACTATTAACTGTTCTGATTTTGTTAGCATAGCTGTAAATTTCTGGAACTATATGACAGTTGAGCTCACTCCATTATTTTTAGTGGGTTTTAGTAGTTTCCCCTCGAAGAGCAATCGTCCTCGTTTCCCTCCAACATCCTACGTGGCTGCTGTTTGGGGACCCAGAGCCCGTGCATCCACCACAGTACGTGGTGCGTGAAACCTCGCAGGGTGAACGCCTCGAGAGTTCTCAAGGAAACAGCTGCTGATGTGCTATGCTTGTTGCCTGTCATGCTGATTAATAGTGCCTTGGTATTTCCTGAAATGTCCCTCGCTGGCTGTGTTTTGGAGTAGTCACAGTTGGAACCAGGGCTCACTTACTGCTGCTGTGTTCTGTTTGTCAGCACAGAGAGCTGCCTCTTGCACCCGCTGCTGACGAGCTGCACCAGTACAACTGAAATAATAACAATTCTGGTTACCTAGCAGTGTTAAACAGTTACCAAAATTTTGGACTGAAACAAGAGTTCCTAAGACTTTCTGTTCTGTTTCAGTTCCTTGTCCAAAGTGAGTGTTTGCAGGCAATCTTTAAGCTTCTGAAGAACGCCTTTGCTGCCTGATGCTCCAGCCAGCCCCTTCTGCTGGGCGTGCACGCGTCTGCACGCGGGCGCTGCTGCTCTGCGTGACGGTGTCAGTTGTCCCCAAGCTCATGCTGGTGTTGCTTGGCTGCAGCCTATAGCATTGTGTCACAGGAAAAACATGCTCTATATTTCTTTCTCCTGATTTGTTACATTTGTGTCCACCTCTGAGCCATAAAGGAAAATTTCCTTTATTATCTAAACAGTAATGTAATTACTGGTCTGTGAGGGGTTTTATTTTGTTTGGTTCGGGTTGTTTTTAAATGTTGCATGACATGGTACTATTAGTGTTTTTACAGAGTAATGATGATGAAAGAGGAATCTGCATTCCAGCGGCAGGTCACCTCTAGGTTAAATGAGGAAAAAACTCTGCATTCACTGTCTCAATTGCCTACCATGGGAGCAATGGTACCTAAATATTCATGTCAAGCATTTTGTACAGAGTGGTAATCTAAAATATACTTGATTCAAGACACAGCCCAAAAAGTAAATAGCAGGGTAAAATGCAGAATTATTTACACAAAGATAAAAGTATATGTGGAGGGAAATAAGGTATAGACTATGGGCTGTAGACAAACACAAGCCTTAAAGTTCACATTATTACCTGCAAATGTTCATATGCAACTGTCATGATTTTGTGAGCTTTCTGGTATCTAAAATCAAGTTTCACAATAAATGATAAACAAGTCAGTAATACATTTTTATTCTATAAGCAATTGCCTTATGTTTTCACCATGGTCTTCCACAAGTGTATAGAAATGCTAACACAGGGGCCAACACAGTATCGACATACTGAGAAACATGATGGGGTTCTTTTTTAAGGTAGATGATCTTTCTGCTGTTTCCGAGAAGCTGCCTAGAGAATAGCGTCAGTAGGAAATTATCGTTTCTACATATCTGTGATTGTATAATTTAATGCGATTTTCTCTTTGACACATTTAAAGTACATACGTAGTAATGGCAAAGGTTACCTGTGTGGTCTAATCTACTGGAAAAAAAAGATTGCTGTTTTGCTCCTTTAGCCCATGATGCTCTTGCTAGTTTCTGAATATCTATGCTTTTCCTTGTCATTAATGAAGATATTCAAAAAGCTAAAAACAATTATATTAGTCTCATTAAGGTAGCCTTCAAGTTCTAGCCATGTGGACTGAATTAAAGAGGAGTATTTTTGTACTTTTGGACCAGAAAGGAAATGAGTTGCTCTTGGCTGGGCACTAAAATGATCTTCAGGGAGCAGTATTAGGCTGAAAATATAAAGATCATTAATAAAGTCTTGGAGGACAAAAAACATAATTTCAGGTGGTTTAGGTTTGGTTTTGTCTGGATCAGAAGAAAACTCCACTTTAAATGTGAAATACCATGAAACGCTTTAACTTTTTTCTGAAGATGCAAAGGCTTCAGTTCTCTCAGATCTAGTTCAGATTTATCACATGTTCTAATGGTTATCTGAATAAAATTCCTCCAAAAAATGCAGGTGTGAACTTGAAAAAAAAAAAAAAGCTTCTGTGCAAAATGTGCAGTGTTTGGTGTTAGAAATAAATTCAAGGAGCCCTCTCGGCCTTCTCTAATTTTCATCTCCATCTGGGCCTCCAGGGCCAGCTCCGTACTCAGGAGGAGTACGCCTTTTGGAGTTGTTATTTCTTTGGTGGAGCATTAGTATGTATCTGATTGAAAAAAATGTATTGGCTAAATCTGTTTGATGAAGGAGTGAGGAAAGACTCTTGTGAATTTTTGATACACCTGAAATACCTAGTGCATCTGCATCCTCGTGAATGAGAAGATTCTAGCTTTGAGGAAGATAACATTCGTAGCAGCTTCATTTCTGTTTTATACAATATTACCTTCTCCAGAAGCAATATTACTAAAAAAAAAAAAAGTAATTTAGCTGCACTAATATTCAGTTCTTTTCGGCTCTAAATGTTTCATTTCTTTAACTAAAATTTCATTTCTTATAAGAAGAAATTTAAAGAAGCTAAAATTGATATTTGCAAAAATAACTACCCTGATTAGATTAAAATCAGAATTTCTCAATTTGCCTGTGGAAACATATTAATGTAATGGATTCTTTTCTGAACTGGATGACAGACAGATTGATGTGTCAACAGAGAAAAGAGTTATAACCATCAATGTGTCTCATTGTTTGACAATGATTTACTACTATCCAACAAGTCTGTTAGCTTAACTTTCAGAGTGAGTTATTCAGAGTGCATTACGCTACGAGCATGTTTTGCTGTGATACACAGAGCAGTAACGTGGGCTCCCAAGACTGCTCCAACAGAGCTGTTGCACCCTGAGAGATGTTATCAGGCAGCCCCCCGGTTTGTGCCGGGTACCTTGGGGTCACTGATGCACCATCAGTCACAGGTGCAGTTCTTTTGTAGGAGAGGGTCTATAACTCAGTTTTTAGTTTTGGAGTTTAAGAGGAGTACCTTGTTTTGGAAACTCAAAGCTGCATTTTCTTTTTTATGCTTTTGGGGG
>Ga0065711_1039860_pt1:10000-17446 | contig 17446 bp, 9 predicted proteins | sample Hoacrofraction12_FD_59098 | JGI IMG/M metagenome (GOLD analysis project Ga0065711, IMG submission 59098) | Hoatzin crop microbial communities from Cojedes, Venezuela - Epithelial fraction 12 v2 (version 2) | ecosystem: Host-associated > Birds > Digestive system > Esophagus > Crop... | reverse complement strand
GTACAGGGGCACGATCCCCTCCCTACTCCTGCTGGCCACACCATTCCTGATCCAAGCCAGGATGCCCTTGGCCTTCTTGGCCACCTGGGCACACTTCTGGCTCATGTTCAGCCGGCTGTCGACCAACTCCCCAAGGTCCTTTTCTGCTGGGCAGCTAAATTTGAGGTCAGAACGAAGTTCCTTACCAACATGGGCTTTTGCAAATGGCAGACCTTCACTGCCTAATATGGAATATTGAACTCTGGCATATGTTTCAAATCCACTTGTCTTTCCTGACATCCCTCTCAGCTTAGGATCAACACCCTGAAATCCTTCCTTGAAAATAAATGTCTATAGGTCTTGTTTTCAGGTGTCGCGTTAAAAGGGGAGGTAAGGGGAGTCTGATATTCAGCTTGCCTGCCAGAGCCCTTCCAAGGACTTTCACTGAAACAGTTTCGCAAAGTCGAAGCAATAGGTAATTTATTCAAGCGACAGTTATCACAGATTCGGAATTGCCGTTGATAAATGCACTGTCTACAAAAGTTGAGCTCAAGGTGATAGTTTAGAGCTTTAGTTAACCATGTGTTCCCGGGGATAAGTCTGACAAAGTCAGAGGCATGGCTCTTACCAAAAACGCTTCCTTTCTTGGGGGGAGAAGAGAGCTTCAGGCCCGTCGACCCGTCCGTCAGGTGAAGTTGTCGCTTGGCTCCTCCTTCCAAAGAGAGTTTTCAAGTGCCAATTTTTATATGTTTGGAAATCTTTTTGCGAGGTGGGACTAAGTCAATTATTGTGTATCGATTGACTCTTGGCATGGAATGTCGTGTCGTCAAAAGCGGGACTCAGCAGTGTGACACGCCTTCGGAGTGGGCATCTTGGTATGTGCATTTGGGGGCTATCTGTGCTTTATCCAAAGCAATCTCTGAAGCAATCCCTGGCTGCGCAGCCTCCGCGGCGCCCCACAGATCACTGGGTTTACAGTGATGGGCTATCCCCTCTTACTTTTGTCCAATAAGCACCAGTTATTTACTTCCTTTGTTAGCTCTTCGGCTCTTGACACCTCAGTCCATTTGTCTTTTGTCTTGTATTCGACAAGTCCAGCAAGGCCATTGATTACATCAGGACTGAGCAAAAGTAAAAGACAGCCATAAACGACAGTTGAAAAAATTTTCTACTTCTTACCTTTCCAGAGAGTATCATTTCCACCAGTCACTTACCGTTTTCAGAGGGATGTGCATGGTTCTCCTTTCAGGTTGTGATGCAGAGGAAATCTTTTCTGCAAGTAGATCAGAAAAAGGAAACATTATGAACCTTATTTTTTGTGGCCTAGGGATTAGGCTGGGAAAATCTTTCAATCCTCTATAGTCTTACACTAAATTTTCCACAAATGCGATATGAATTAGGAGATTTTCAGTGTCATAACAGTAAATTCTAGTTATAAAATATAACGAAGTGCTAATACGGCTCGTCTTTTCTGTTCTTGTGAAGATAGTTGAGTAGGGTTGGATCCACTTCTCTACAAACCCTGTTTTATGCCCTAATCAAGCATCTAAATTAAATTTCTTTGAAGTATTAAATGTAGAATACCCATACCTATTGTTATATTGTTAAAGCTATGTCCTGCTGTTTCGAAACTAGGAGACTTACCTCTCATTAGGATCACACTGTAACAGACTTTACACCTTCTATGCTAGATTTGCATTTGCCAATCACACAGCAGGGGCTGACATCACTGTGATAATAATCCTGGAATCACTGCCTTCAGCAGAGAATCACTTGCATGACCAGTGGCTGAAAATTATATTTGGTTTTGGTTTTTTTTTTTCTTTTCCTCTTTAAAACAGACATTTGGGATATCTTAGAGTGCCCTGTGTGTGTTGGTTTAACTGGCTAGAGCTGGGAGGGCAAGGTCGGCAGAGGGGTGCAGTAAGGATGTGTATGGATCTGGGGAAAATTAATGAAAACAATCACGGCAGTTCTTTGACACTTCAAGCTTGAAGAAATATCAAGGTAGCAATAAACGCTGTTGGAGGACCAGCTGTGGCAGAAGACAAAAGATATGTTTGAACCTTTCAGGTAAGTGTCAGCTAATAAGCAGCACAGTCAGGTGAGTCTTTGCAACCTTGTAAGGCAAACTGAGAGAGTCTCCTATTTAAAAGATTTCTGGCATAACTGAAACAACAGTAAAATGCCTCCACTCAAAGTAGTCAATAAAATATAATTAACTTTGGAATGTTCCCACTCTCCGATCACCGGATTAGTAATAATACTAGAGGAAGAGCATAATACAAAGTTTTACAGTAAACATCGCTGTAAATTACAGGAATGAAATGGAGTTCCTAAGTTCGAACACCTTTAACTCTTTCAGCATATGGATATCTCCTCAGTGGTTGCCTGTTCCACTGAACTCTTTTAGAAACCACTTCCAGACAAGTAGTGATAACCACCTGAATGCAACTTAATGATGCTCAAGTGTCAGAAACACAGATTTACTTTGTAATCTAACAGTTGATAATCTCAAATTCTGTGGGGAAATAAAGTCTTGCTTATGGCATATATGTATATGTCTGTTCTGAAAAAGGAGAAAAATCAAATTCTTGTGGAGAAGTCACTGATACATCTGTCCAGTGGAAGTGAATGTGATGAAGTTGCTTTCACACCTCTCTAAAAGCATTCACGGACTTGCTTCTTATGAGAACTGCAATTGTTCTACAAATCTCCTCATCCAGAGAGGTCTCTACACAACACTTCTAAGTAACCTGTAGTTTTACAGTTATTTCTTATCCTAGTTTTGCTGTATCTTTACTTTATCCTAGTGTTATGGTTTGGCTGTGGCCGGCAACAAAAGCGCCACGCGGCCGCCCCTCCGCCCTCCGGGGTGCAGAGGAGAATGGAAAGAAACAGGCAGAAACTGGTGGGTCGGGATAAGGGCAGTTTAACAGAACAGCAAACAAAGGGAACAGCAATAACAAGAGTATAGATAAAGGGAAAACACAACACAAACCGCACGACCCAGAGAGCCGCTCTCCCGGACCGCCCGCCGCCCCACGCTCCTGAGTGAGTTCCCGTCACCCAGCTTCCCCCCACCGGAACCCAGCATGACGGCACATGGTATGGAATACCCTGCTCTGTTTGGCCAGGGGGGGTCAGCTCGCCCGGCTGTGCCCCTTCCTGGATCCCGGTGAAAATTAACCCTGTCCTGGCCAAACCCAGGATACCTAGTAAAAGTAAGATTAACTCGTAGAAAGTGGCTATGAGAGCTTTTGTAATTTTCAGATGATTATTTTTGACTCTACTGCAAATCTCAGTGCTAATTTTAAACATGTGTTATTTGAAAATTGTGAGCCCTGTAGTCCAGTGTTTCTAGCGTAATAAGCTGTTTCTAGAGAAGTATCATAACAGTACTAATTATAGCAATGTTTTTTTGTTTTGAGGAGTTCACTTGTTCACTTCTGATGCCACTGACTCTACTACTTTCTACTACTTCTACCCTGCCTACATCCCAGCAATTAAAAAACTCCAGATTTTCCCTGAAAAGAACATCTTTCTTCATTACTCTGGTTTAGCTGCTGTTTTTTCAGCCTGTGGTTTGATCTTCACAGGTAAACACACATTATTTTTCCAATCTATCAGAGAGTTTTCTTCTTCATCTATAACAAGAGGTCCAAGTTTGTGTCAGCAGGATCAGAGCTTTTGAAAATAGCACATCAAAAAAAATAGAAAAGAAAAAAAGTACTCCAAGAGGCATGTCTTTCATAGGGGAAGACTTTTCTGAACTTGCTTGATGGTGCAGTTCAGCAGGTAGGAGTGAGGCATGAAGGTGCAATTACGTTAGCTGCAGAGTTCTGAAACCCAGACTAGAACTGGGCTTGTTTCAGGCATGAGATGCATATAGATTTCCAATATCTAAAAATAGGAGAAAAAAAACAATCAAAACTGTTAGGCCCAAAGCAAGGAAGAGGGCAGACCCAGTTAAGGGGTTACTCCTCATAAGATTTATATGACAATTTTTCTGTTTTGTTCCATATAGAAGATTCATTCAGGAAATGGCATAGTCAGAGTTTCTGCAACAATCTATTCCATGGTGAGTTTGGGATTTTTTTGGCAGGAGGGAAGGAGAGGAGGGGAAAGGAAATTTAGCATTACACCTTCCCATCTGCACCTTGGCAAAATAGCCCCTCTAAATGGAAGAGGTTCCTAGGGTAGGTTCACGAAGCAGGATTCCTCTCCCTTCACCTGAAGTATGCAGTCCACATGGGTGTGGTGTGTGTTCACTGGGTATCAAAAGCTGAGTTGGATATTTTTGACTACCTGCTTTGTGGCAGTGTATCTTTGACACTACCAGAGTGTAAGAGTTTGTTTTTCAGAAGACATTGTGTGTATTCCTTGGGGGTTATTAATATTTAACTTTTGCACCTAGTTGAGTTAGCTAAATTAACTGACTGATCTCCTAGTGTTAATGGAGAAGGTGGCCCTTAAGGTGATCTTTAAATACGTGCCTAACTTAAACTCTGTGAATAACCTCCTGAGGTGCCTTACAGTCTATTTACTGATACCAATTGAACTTGAAATGCTGGTACAAATGCTCCCTCACCCTTTGTTCCTACAGTAGTACTCTCAGTATCTTCGCAAGAACTGAAATTTACAGCACATCTTTGTTTCTATACACACACGTTACAATGCTTGTGACTGTCAAAGGAGCAAATCTCAGCAGTTAGTTCAAACATCTGCTTCACTGTGAGCATGTCCATGCTCTTAATAATCTTAAAATTATTGCTTCATGAAATTAATATCTTGATGCAATGAAATACAGCAAGTAAGAGGCCCAGGCTCACGCTATGGGTCTATTTCTAATTTGTATGTCGGAGGGACACACAAGTGTGGAAAACATTGAATTATGACCCTTGAACAATTAACCTAAATATTGCATTAGCTTATAATGCACTTTATGCAAATTTGTCTTTTTCTAAACTGATCCAATATAAATTTGCCCAAGCCTACTTTCTAATCTTGATGGATATATTCTAATTAGGAAAATTGACTTGTATCCCAAGTGACATAAATTAAAACTAAAGGATAAATACACACCTAATTGACTGGTGTCATGCTGAGGATATTGGGTTTGCAGATGAGAATATTCATGGAAGTTATATGGCAGAAAGCTGTGTGAAAATACATTATTGTGATGTGGATTGTAGGTTGCCCTGTAAAGATATAGTTCTTTAATACTAGTGGCAGCAGAGTCGATATTGAAACTTTAGTGAGTAGTTGATGTTTTCTATGTGCTCTTTGTTATGAAACTACCTCTGACATACTTCTCATAATGTTTCCTGTTGATTGATCTAATTATATACACATAGTTTTATCAGAGCTTTGTGAGCCTGGAGTTACCCATGTTTGCTTAACGTTCGACAAGCACAATTCAAAAGCCTCTAGGCTCGTCAGGCCTGTCTCTATAATCCTTAATTGGGAAAAGTAAGCCTTAAGAGTTTTGAAATATCATGATGAAATAGAGCTCAGCGGCTGGTAACACTAGCCATGGAAAGTCCCTATGTAAGACCACAAACAATAATACACAACCCCCTCCATGCACAAACCCCTGCAGACATTTGGTTGATAGTCTAAAGATGTGTAGCTACAATACCACTAGACTTCTGAAGTTGATTTTGAACTGTAAAAGCACAAAATTCAGGTTTTATTGTATTTTAGAAAACTTAAGAATCAAGCCTTAATTATTTATAATATCGCTGAAGAAAAATATTGTTTTGCTATTTCCTCTCAAATAATGGTTTATGTTAATTGTTTCTTAACTATCTAAGGGGAACTGTTGTGGAAAACAACCAGGCTGATTAATATACAAAGGTACTTGTGTTTTATCAGATTGCACAGTAGGAATAGGGCTATGATTAGTGATTCATCATTTTCTCCTTCATCCATTTCAACTGCCTTTCCGAATTCTGCATGTTACTGAAGGGTCATACATATGGCTCTAAGTAAGAATAATAAATTGCATTATAAGAAACAGATTCCCATACACATTCATGCTTTTCTATTTGTTTTTTTTTTTCCAACATTTTGGAAGCTCTGACCAGAGCTTTCTATTCATCCTGACACTAATTTGCAGGACAGATCTCTTAGTATCTAAGGACTTGATAATAATTTAAAAGATAAAAACTGGAGTCTAGGTTAATGGAAGACAGGTAGAGCATGAAACTGTTTACACTGATTTTGCACTATTTAGCATCTTCTGTTGATTTAGATTTATCTCAGAACAGTGATGGCATACGTTGAATAAGTGGGAGAGGAGCTCAGGAAGATATATGTTTATTAAAAAGTACTTTCTCAAAACACAGATAATTCGATTTCTTCTGAGGAAGGAAAGAAATATCGTTTATCTTCCGAACCTCAGCTGGGCGCAGGAAACCTGAGCAGTGTGAGCTAAAAGAGTGTGGAAGTAGGCATTTGAACAGTGAAGTCCAAGGTGGGAAAGATGTTAGAAAAACTTAAATTTGGAGGATTCAGGATCACTCTTTGAAATTCTCCCCAGAAAATGATTATTTGGTGTTCTACAGTAAATGTTATGGAAAATTATAAAGCCGTTGTCCTAAGCAATGGGCAAAAAATAAAGCCAAGGAAATAATGTAAGATTTCAACGTGTTCATAAATTTAAATTTAGGCTTGTTAGGATGTCAACATTCTAATCAGTTTTTGAAAACCTTTAAAACAACTTTTGAACAGTTTTTCTTGAAATTTATTGTAATATTCTACTTTCTATTTATTGATACTCTCATAATTTCTTTCTATTGGCATACATAGACTGTGGCTATGTTAAACTAATTTTGCTATGTTAGCTATAGTGCCATATCATTTCTAAGTGTATTTTGAAGTTGAACTGATATTTATTCAGCAGCTGGAACAAGATTTTTAAAAGTAGAAGTGTGACTTTACTAGTAATGGAATGCACAAAAGTGATGATAAAGTAGGTAAGAAGCATAAAAAACTTTGCAGTCTTGATGGAAGGAAGGCAGATGAGGAAGATGGTTTTAAATTTTTTTCCACTAGATCTAAGTTAAGAATATTACCCATAACACCACATAATTGAATTAGTGTATTAAAATCTTGGTATTAAGTCAAAAGTCTGAGTGAGAGGCTTAGTGGTAAAAGGCTGCTAAAACTTCATTTCTCATAAGTGGGATTTGAAGGAGAGAATTGTGGGCTCATAGCTGTGGGGAAATGAAAGATTTGCTCAAAGGGTGAGAATGGTAGATGAACTCTGGTACAGAGAGGATGTTTTCTAGGGGTTTGTTTCTTTGTTTGCTTTTTGTTGTTGGAGTTTTTTTACTTTATTTGTAATTGCTGAATTAGACAAGCCTCTAGCAACCACCCCAGTGGCATCTGTGCTTTTGCTAGAGTGATTCACCAAATCTGAGCCAGACGTGAGCAGCTGAGAAACTGGACAAGATCAAAGAA
>Ga0065711_1039860_pt1:0-7500 | contig 17446 bp, 9 predicted proteins | sample Hoacrofraction12_FD_59098 | JGI IMG/M metagenome (GOLD analysis project Ga0065711, IMG submission 59098) | Hoatzin crop microbial communities from Cojedes, Venezuela - Epithelial fraction 12 v2 (version 2) | ecosystem: Host-associated > Birds > Digestive system > Esophagus > Crop | place... | reverse complement strand
AAGTATTTTCATTTGAGTTCACAGATGCAAATAATTAAGGCAGCAGTCATTTGCGAAAGAAAGTGGCAGGTCAGGGTCATCTCATTAGAAAACTTGCACCCGTGTTCATGCTGTAGAAGAAGATATAGGTGTGAGCTGTTTCACCAGGGTATCTTCTTTGATATCTTAAGCGTTCCCTTTAGTTTTCAGTATAACTCTCCCAATATTCCATAAATGTCTTTTAGGTCCTCTAAGGTCAAAATAGAGATGATTGTTAGATTGATTTCCAATACCCAGCGTGTATGTTAACCTGGAGAACCATGCTGGATGACACTTAGCTGGTAATGCCAAAGACGGTAATTTTCCTTAACTGACTATGGCTGTTAGAATGTTGAGTACGTACTTTTGCATCACATCATTTTAAATCCTGTTGTATCATTTGGGGCTATCAGTGTGGCTGGAAAAAAGAGCTTGCCTTCCTTTCCCAAAGGAGCACAAAGAACTTGTGGAGCCCTTAGTATAGAACCACATAGCTGTAAAATTTTTTAAGTAACCAAGACCTCCACATGCACAGAGGCAGTAAAGTACTTTTCTCCATTTCAACTGTTAAAGGAAGTTTCTGCTGAACATTTAAAATCTCAAGAATTTGCGTATGGCAGTGAAAAATAGCTGAATGGAAATACGGGAAAAGCAGATGCTATAGAATATGTATGATACCTTATGTCTAGACGCATCTGTATGTTTACATTTGCATACATTTCTCTTGTCAAATATCTATTTTTCTATTTCATCTCTCTAACAGTACACAGAGAATTTGTACTAATATATTACAGATTTTTTGGGGTGGTGTTTTTACTTTTTTTAAAAAGTTCCTGCAGTGGAACTAGTATAATTTGTGGGGTGAAAAAAGGAATTAAAACAACAGAAGTGCTGAATGACAAAAATGGGTATTTAGAAGTGTTGCAAAAACTTTCGCTCCAGGCTAATTCATGAAGTGCATTTCTTCTGTTGTAATACTATTTTACTTATTTAGTTATGCTTTAGTAAGCGTATTTTAACAGATTTTAATGTGGGAAGGGGAGAACTGACATTTACAGATTTCAGTTGATATGTTGAGTATTGAATCTTCCAGATGTACACCAGTCATAATAACTTACTTTAGCAGAACTCATTTTCAGAAACCTCAGTAATTGCTTGAAGCTTGAACATCCTCAAATGATAGAGTGACAAGTTTTTGCTGAAAATTCTCCCCAAATTTTTAAAAGAGAGATTCTGGAATGTGTCCCAGAAATCATGATAGTGACTACGGTGCTGTTTTGACTTGTTGCCTGGACTTTGATTATATAGATAACGATGCTAAAATAATAAAATAAAACATTGATTTTTTTTTCAATAAAACACCTTTCTTGTATGGTGGACCGATTTTCAACACTTTTGTGTAGGTACAGAAATGGGACAGCCTTGACCTACCAGCCACCCATATAATGGGAGCAGATAAGTCAAATAATCACAGGATCACAGAATCACAGAATGTTTAGGGTTGGAAGGGACCTCTGTGGGTCATCTAGTCCAATCCTCCTGCTGAAGCAGGGTCACCTACAGTAGGCTGCACAGGACCTCATCCAGGCGGGTCTTGAATATCTCCAGAGAAGGAGACTCCATAACCTCCCTGGGCAGCCTGGGCCAGTGCTCCGTCACCCTCAGAGGGAAGAAGTTCTTCCTCGTGTTCAGATGGAACTTCCTCGGCTTCAGTTTGTGCCCATTGCCCCTTGTCCTGTCACTGGGCACCACTGGAAAGAGTCTGGCTCCATCCTCCTGACACTCACCCTTCAGATATTTAGAAGCATTGATAAGGTCTCCTCTCAGCCTTCTCTTCTTCAGGCTGAACAAGCCCAGCTTCTTCAGCCTTTCCTCGTAGAAGAGATGCTCCAGTCCCTTCATCATCCTCGTAGCCCTCTGCTGGACTCTCCCCAGTAGCTTTCATCTTTCTTGAACTGGGGAGCCCAGAACTGGACACAGTACTCCAGTTGGGGCCTCACCAGGGCAGAGTAGAGGGGAAGGAGAACCTCCCTCGTCCTGCTGGCCACACTCTTTTTAAAGCATCCCAGGATCCCATTGGCCTTCTTGGCAGTCAGCGCACACTGCTGACTCATGGTCAACCTGTCGTCCACCAGCACTCCCAGGTTCCTCTCTGCAGAGCTGCTCTCCAGCAGGTCCGCCCCAAACCTGTACTGGTGCAGTGACCTGGGCATTGTCATTAATCTAGTCTGAGAAATCTGGCTTTTCCGGTAATTCCAGATTTTGCCATAATAATCTTCAATGTCACAATGAGTATCGTTGCCTAAACAATATGTGGATTGAACAGAATTGCACTGTTTTTTTCTCAACACCTACCTCCCATGTACCTGCTACATGGATGAACAGGAGTTGCTATGTTATTAGAAGATTCTCCTTAACTTGAATTTTCTCCTCCATCTGACTGACCTTATTGCACCCCATCTTTTGCTGCTTAAAATATTTCTTTTGCAGTTCATGATCAAGCCTTTAATTCCAGCTTTATTTGTAATATTAACTGCTTCTCTGCAGAGTCTCAATACTTTGAAAAGACAAAGATGTTTCACTGAAAACACTGGAGGAATCCATGATTCTTAGAATCCATGATTCTTAGAAAGATCATTATCAATTAATTAAAAATTAATTAAAAAATCTGTCAAGACATCTCTCATCAGTTAAACCTCACATGCCATCAGCTCACAGGTCAGAACTTTTCATAACTTCTGCTGCAGCCAATCAGTCTATGTAGACAAATCTTTCTTCCTCATACACACATGACATAAAATGTTGATATTGATATTTTTAACTTCGAATAGCAAGGATTTTTACAGAGGTGATTTTTAGCTCTTTTTTTTTTTTTTTCCTCATAGTATAATGATGATTTCCCAGTGACTTTAGGACTTTGGGAGAATTCCATTTATATAATCAGTCAAATATTTAAATCACTTTGATGCTTCTCTGACTGCTCTTTTTTTGCACTTAAGTGAATAGTGTTTATTGGTGTGTATGTTTATACAAACCTACTTTTGGGGTACAGATGTGCGAACATGCATATAAACCAAAAATCAAATTTCCATCCGTGTTCTGTCAGACCTTTGCACATTTGTTCAATCAAATAACTAAATCATAGTATGTGATGTCTGGCCAATTATTGTATTTTTTGAATGTCAAATACGAAAGCTTAATATTTACCACAAACTAACATTAATAGATTTTAATAGTTTTGAGAGATCTAGTCAAATAACTAAATATTAAATATAGCACAAAAACTGTTGTGTGCGAACAAAACAGGAGTTAGAATTACTTGCTTGGAATCCTTCAGTTTGTTGTAGTGCGTGTAAAACCTCATAGGACATTAAAAAGGTTAATGGTCACTTCATTTACTGTTCATAAATTCCTAAACTCCTGCCTAGATCACAACAAAGACATGCTAGTGTTATACAGTAAGACCTAAATCCTCTTCCTAACAGTGACTTTTTGTGGAAGAAGGAGAAAGGGAGCCTGCAACACACAGAGGTTTTATTGTTTCTGTGGGTTTTTTGGCAGTTAAGGGCTGATGGCTATGCAGCCAAGAAGAATCGTCTGAAACGTAGAATTCTTCTTTGGTCTCTGTCACTATTTTATCAGGCATTATCCAAAAGCTAGCCTAGATGAATGGCTTTTTCCTTTTATGAGAACCCATAAAATTGGGTTGGGCTTACTGAAATTAGTTTCATAAAGGTCAGATAGGTATTCCAAAATACCTAACCTCATTTGTGTAGAAGATGTTGACCATTTACTTGTAAGAAAATAATGCAATATCCAGATGTTATATTTTAAAAGTATGTAATAGCTAATTAATAAATTACGTATTATATATCTTCAGAAGAAAATCCTGAAAACTATATTAATTTTGACAGCAGTATTTCATTATAATATATCATTGTTTTATTTAAAATCTATGCATTAATTGTGGCAGTGGGAATTATGCATTAATAGATCAGTTTCTGTGAGGGTATTCTTAAATTATCCTATTTCTTCTTTTCATTCTTGAAATTTTGTCATAGGTTTTTAGTAATTTCTTTTTATTTTGGAAAAAACACTTTAACATATAGCTTTTTTAATGTGTTTGCTTTTCAAATCAGTAAGTGTCATTGAGTCCACTCTTAGTTCAGGACTAATTATATACTGACTGTGTATTTGCAGTTAATAAGCTTAGATACTAGGGGAAAAATCAGTGAAAAAGATTACACCACAGATAATTAATAAAAATCAATTAGTTTGTTAATGAGTACTCTGCCATTACCCAAGGTTGCAGAAACCAGCTGGGGGAAAAAAGCAGCATCCCTGAATAGGACATTTTAGATGCCTGAGTTCTGCTGAGAATTTCAAAGGAAATAACTACAAGAGGCAGCACTACTTGGGTTAAAACTGGCTAAATTTCCTCTTGAGATTGCAGCTCCTCTAGCTAATAAATCTAGTAAAAAAGTGATTCACCTTTAGTGTATGCTATAAACCATTTCTGATGCCTTAAGTACATTGCTCACTGCCCTGTATTAAAAACAAAACCCATAGTTGTAAATGTCAATGACTAGGATTGTTAGAGCTCTTGCATCTCCTTGCTTTAGTGTAAAAGCTGGAAACACCCATTACCTCCTAGATGACTTTAGGATAACATTTTGCATTCAGAGATATAAATGGCATAAAGTCAAACATGATCTGACAGAGAAATGCAAAATGCCTTCAAATAGTCCTTGGACTGAAATGGAAAAGTTCAATGGCAATGCTTATCCATTTGTAAGTATATGTTTTTTAACACAAAATATCGAACATGTTTCCATCACCTTTTTTTAATTTTGTATATGCACTGTTAAGCTGCAGTTAATTTAATCAAACTCTACTCAGAATTGAAAAAAAAATTTATAATCCATATACACATTTTCAACCACAGAATTTGTTTTTTGATACCTTGAGTGGACACATCTGGAAAGAAATAGATACTTCAATGCAAGAAGGAGGAAGGATCTTGGATTTGGAATCATTGTATACAATTCAATTTTTATTATTATTGTCTGGAAGCAACAGGAAATAACTATACGTAGAAAGTTAAAGTATTAATGCCACTAAAAGTCAAACTCTCTGTATTGGTCAAGACAGAAGTACACTACAGAAAGAGAATTAATGTTTTTCTGAATAATAAATAGAGTTATAAGCAGCTGTGTCAAGTAATATTTTCCATGTGAGAATTTCTGTTGTTAGGTACAGTACAGACATGAAGTAGATAAATATAGTGTATTTATGTAAATATAATACTACAGTAAATATAGTCTTACTTACTTAAAATAGTTCTATACATACAGTTCCCTGTCTAGGGAAACTTACCACGGAGTATACTGTGAGCTAATTGTGCGTTCAGGTTCACAGCAGGTGATCTGAATGAGTTAAAGTCCTAACAAATGACCCGTGGAACTGAGTTTGCTTCCATAAACATAGTGATTTTAAAGTTTCCTGATGTTACAACAGAGAGGAAAACATCTTTTCCTGCTTTTGAGACATTGGAAAGACATTGTAATATTTAAAATACTTGTTTGGGACTCACGGATAACCCTGTATGTTGCTGAATTTCTGGTTTTCTTTATTTATGTGTACATTGGTTTTCCTCCTATAATATGCAGATTACAATAGCTTTCTTTGAAAATCTACTTTTAAACAATATTAACTTTTTTATCTAATCAAATTGTGTTTCAAAGAAATCTGTATTTTCTGTTCTTTGTCTCAATCTTGTTATCTCAAATACGACGAGTTCTTAAACACTGTGGGATGGATTCCATTGTTTTACACGACCATGAATTGTCTGAAAGACCTTTTAAAAATTATTGTCTATTTAAAAACATAAGCCTAGCAGATAAAATACCATCGGCATAGTTTCCTTGTCACAGTGCTTGCCATCATGACTATTTTCTTATTAAGCTGTGTACCTACGGCAGGCAAAAGCTGTCAGAATGTAATCTTTATGTGAAGTTAAAGGTCCAGGCAAGGTGCATATTTTTATAAATACAGAGCACAAAAGTTCCATATTTACATAAGTATCTCTGTTTCCCTATAATAAATAATCTCAGTTTTGAAGAACCTTTGCCAAGCTTATTGCTTTTCTCGTATAACACATTGTGGAAGCAGAAGAGAGTTGTGAATGATGATGATCTTGGAAATATACTGTACCTTTAACATTTTTAGTGATAGAGTTAAATTTTCCATTTTTAACCTTCAGTAATCTAGCAAGCAATGGACTACATTAATGTGATTCTTGGCACTCATTAACCCTTGATTACCTTTTCCATCAACCAGCAGGAGCAGGTCCTTGGCGTTTATTAGCTATTGATAACTATCTAAGGCCAGTGAGGTTCAGCACCTCATGTTATTAGATGTTGCCTGTTGAAGCCTCAATCTGTGGAAATACCTCAGGAGGTATCAAGCTGAGAGTGAGCAACAGAATGCATATAGCATGGTTACTTTCAAAACTGAGACGACAGTTTGCATAATCACTATTCAGATTTATCCAGGCTTCTCAGTGGTCTATTTGTGAATGATTATCATAGTTTTGTGAAGTTTGCATGCATCTTATAATGTGCTCCAAGCTCATTACAGATTATAAGGTAATAGTAATTTTATATGGACAATATTATTTTTAATGTTGCAATCTCTTGCTTGATAGCTTATAAAATAACCTAGTAAACCATTTCACTTAACAGTATGGGTGTTTGAAATGAAAGGTATTGAGAAAACAGCCTGTTAACGACACTGCTTTTTACATTCTGCCACTCTGGCTATAGAATCTAGATTTATGAGGTATCTCGATTGTACAACACTTTCCATGTCTACAATTTAAAGCACTATAGAAGTATTAAAAAAAGCATCCTGGCCTGCAGTTTGTAAATGAGAGTTAGAAAAAATAAATACAGCTAAGTTTTATTGAAAAAAAATCACAGTAATGATATGGCAGCTGTGGTGGTCTCAGGGGAAAAGAAGGAAGATTTTAGAAAAAAGAATATAACCCTCTGTCTTACTTAACAATCTGATACAACTAGAAAAATTAGTATCTTTGAATGTTTGTTCTCTTTCTCCTTGACCCCTAATATCATTCCGCCCAGCAAAAAGTACTACCTCTTCTTACAAGTCTTCTGATGCTGAAGTGCATTATTTATGACATTCTGCTCACGAGGTTCAACAAGGCCAAGTGAAAGGTCCTGCATCCGGGTCGGGGCAACCCCCAGTATCCATACAGGTTAGGGGATGAAGGAATGGAGAGCAGCTCTGCCAAGAAGGACTTGAAGGTGCTGGTGGATGAAAAGCTGGACATGATCTGGCAGTGTGTGCTGGCAGCCCCGAAGGCCAACCGTCCCCTGGGCTGCATCCCCAGCAGCGTGGGCACAGGGCGAGGGAGGGGATTCTGCCCCTCTGCCCCGCTCTGCTGAGACCCCCCGGGAGTCC
>Ga0065711_1039859_pt1 | contig 17446 bp, 17 predicted proteins | sample Hoacrofraction12_FD_59098 | JGI IMG/M metagenome (GOLD analysis project Ga0065711, IMG submission 59098) | Hoatzin crop microbial communities from Cojedes, Venezuela - Epithelial fraction 12 v2 (version 2) | ecosystem: Host-associated > Birds > Digestive system > Esophagus > Crop | place... | reverse complement strand
CCCTTCTCTGGACACGCTCCAGCCCCTCAATGTCCTTCTTGGAGTGAGGGGCCCAAAGCTGAACACAGCACTCCAGGTGTGGCCTCACCAGTGCCCAGTACAGGGGCACGATCCCCTCCCTGCCCCTGCTGGCCACACCATTGCTGATCCAAGCCAGGATGCCGTTGGCCTTCTTGGCCACCTGGGCACACTGCTGGCTCCTGTTCAGCCGGCTGTCGACCAACACCCCCAGGTCCTTTTCTGACGGGCAGCTCTCCAGCCACTCCTCCCCAAGCCTGTAGTGTTGCATGGGGTTGTTGTGACCCAAGCATTTCTGTAAAAGTCAGGGACAATACCTTGTACCCTACAACCTGCTTATCAAAACGGGGGCTCTTGTTGCACTGGCATCGTGCTGTGCTGCCGCTGCTTGGGCTGCGTGTGGGCAGACCTCCCATGGCACGGACTGTTTGTGACCCGCTACCCACAGGACTGACAGACAGTGACCTGACACCCATGGGGCAGACAGACATTGACTCATCACCCATGGGACAAACAGAGGGTGACCCACCATAGCAGCCATCACCCCTGAGATCACACCTCCTCCTCCTTCGTTCAGCCACCCAAGCTGCCCTTTTACAGCAGAGGTTGCTTCTCTTTAAGTACCTACAAGAATTTTAAGCAACTTCGAGGTAGTTTTTGCCTCAGGAATGAATAAATAAATGATGGTATTTAACATAATTAATGTGGCCCGAAGCCAACACAAATATTAGAAGGGAGCTGTCAACCCACAAAGCCACAAAATGCAAATGGTGCGAGCCGCTCTGTTTCGCTGCCGCTGCAAACTCTGCTGCGCCGACTCGGCCCCTGCCAGTGTCTGACAGCACTGCTTTCTGGAAACAGCTATTCTATGCTTCTCTCATGTAAAAACCCATGTAAATCCACAGCAGTATGAGCAGGTGCTCAGGTACATGTCCCTTCTCATGGCAGGGGGGTTGGAACCAGGTGATCTGTAAGGTCCCTTCCAACCCAAACCATTCTGTGATTCTGATTCTATGATTCCACGTATACAAGTGCAAGGCAAGTGTGCACCTCCTCGTGCCATGCACGTATCTCTTAGTGCAACGCTCCGTTGCTCTCTCCAGGTGTTAGATACTGTTCTCTGGGCACAACATAAAATACAGTTCTTTTCCTAAGTCTGCGTTTTCTGATGGTGCAGGTTATCCATGTGATATTTTTTGAAGATCAATATCTATAATCCACTCAAAAGTCCCTGAGAGGCAAGTTTGTGATAATACAGATGTACCTTTATTTAAACTAATTTGGCTTGTCAAGTTCATAATGATATTGTGTCAAAATTTACACTTCCAGTTGACTTGTTTATTTATTGTTAGCACTGTACTTAGGCATTAACAGCTGAAGACTGGATGACATTACAAAGTATTAATTTTAGAATTTGTTCAGTAATTTTTTTTTTCCCAATAAATACCCAGAAGATCTATTTGGAATTTAGGCTGCAGTTTCAGGCAATTCAAGTCAACCTGAAGGGATGAAAGCGACAACCTGTCTTAATGATTTAAGAGTTAATTTTTAATGCACCTTCACTACTTGGATGGCTTAGGTCCCCTGGGAGGGGTTGTTTCGTTAACTGCGATCATGCCGGAGGTATCCTGCAGTACAGGCATCTGCCAGGTGTGTTACCCCAGTGTGCAGGGTCTGCAAAGCCAGAGGCAGGCAAAGGCAAATGCAGCCCTCCATGCAGCTGAGAACATCTCCTGTCTCTGAAATGTGAACTCACCGCTTGCACAGCGAAGAACGACTTGCTTAATTGTGATAGTAACCTATTGGGATCACTACCTGAATTATACGGTCTGTAACCAGCATGAAATTTCTGATAAAGAAGGAAAAGAGGGATTTGGATTGAGTTGTTTTAGTCTGATATTTCTCTGTGTATTTTGGGTCAGAAATTCCATGTCTTACTCAGCTTTATCCCAGAAATAGGAAGAAACAGGCAACATTTGGAGAAAAAAGGTTTTAATGCACGAAAGCATGAATTATTTTGGAATGATGAGACTTTTTTTTTTAAAAAAAACAATCTATGCCACCTTCTAGCCCTCTTTGAAGAAAACTTCAGGATTTTTATTCTTTCTTACTGTATAACCTCTGTGTAAGACTAGTACTTCGCAGGCTAAGGGCACTTCAGTACAATCTTAATGCTACAGTTACCATAACAAAAACAATTACTTTCTGAGGGCTGCTGCAGTTCAAGGATGGATTCTTCATGGCACTCAGACTTAAAATTCAATGTCAGAGTATCTCTTCAACACACTTTATTTACACAAACAGTAAAGGTAATGAATTATAAAATGGTATTTGTTATCACCTAAATTGGTGAACTCACCTTTTCATTGAAATATCACTTGTATCGGAGAAATACCGGTACACACGCTTAGGGGGAACCTCAAGAGGTCTCCCAAACCTGGCTTCTGCTGGGGTGCTGTGGACATGGTGCTTTAAAGACAAGCACAGGAAAGGTGCGTGTTTCCAAACCCCTGACCATCCTTGTTGATTTTATGAAGTCTCTTCTTATGGTCCACATCATTCTTGCATTAGTTGCCCAAAAATATGGCATTTCGGTTCCAAGGAGACCAAATAACCACTTTGCATGTTACAGAAAATGCATCTGTTCACGCATTCCACTGTAAAGGCAGGACTGCCATTCCCATACATCTCACATCACCTACTTTATCCTACCAAGAATCAAGAAAGCCTCAGCAACAATAGCATTTGCAAATCATTTAAAATCATCTATTCAGAAACCGACAACGCATGTTGTCCACATAGTTACCCTACCCTACCTTCCACAGCAAGGGCAACTTCAGCAAAAGATGTTGTGAGGGATCCAAGAGCCAGGAAGGACCTGGGAATTTCTGGAAGGATTACAGATTCAGCCATGGGTAACGCAGTGAAAAAACCTCCCTATGGAAATAGTAACAAGAACAGTGCAGAGAGGTTATGAACCCTCTGCTCTTGCAGGCACAACTGCTCATCGAGGCTCAATCCAAAGTGTGAAATTAATACTCCTTTGCATGATGCTAAACATGTTTCCAGCTTTTTCCTGGACGGCCTTGTTTAGATCTGGTGCAATACTTAACGGCTGACAATGCTACAGACACAGGAAGCAAAATGAAACATGAGCATTTTTCCAAAATGAAGCATGTTTCCAAGTAGGTAGGTCTTGCAGAGCTTCTCCAAATTCGACAGTAACTGGAAAAAAGTGGTACATATACTCAGAATGAAACAAATCACAAAGCTGGAGTAAACTAGAGGGGAAGAGAAATCTTTATTCAGTCAGTGCAGAAGCAGGATGGTGTTCAGTCTTTGTCCTCAGACACGCTTAGCACATAATCAGCCACGTACTTCGGTGTGGAATGTACTCAAAAAGGTATTCTTTGAGAAACAGCTGATTAAAAACTGGGCAGACAGGATAGGGGCTAGAAAAATGTAAGGAATGCCAAAGAAAAAACAAATTAGGTCTTCCTCTTTATGTTTTCCTGTATTTCAAAACCTACAGGTTTTCAAATAGATTGCAAAGAAAATAATGCTTTACTTGCTAGAAGGACGTTTTAAAACAATCTACAAATGAACTACAAAGCACGTTACCATGAGATATCAATCAAGAAAAAACCTGCAAGAGGGAGGAAAGCATTATATGTGTAATGTTACATTAGCATTTATATAGGATAAAAGTATGCAGGTGATCCAAATGGTGAAGATTCAAGGCAGAAGACATGATTTGCCCAAGGTTAGGCACATCCTCCTGCTGCTGGTTTCTATCCTGATGCTGGAATCATGGGTTGCTGTTTTCTGCCAGAAACTACGATGCCTTACTAAGAGGCATCACACAGAACCCATCTGCACTGCAGCCATTATACATCTGCTTTTGTGGGGCAGACAATGGGCAAATTTTTTTTCAAAGTTTTTAGCACAGTTTGGCTGCAGCAGGGATGTCGGAAACAGAACATTGCAATTTATAGTGTTATGTACGGAAAAGTAACAGCAAACCAGACCTGCAAACCGATTATAACAAGCTTTAGGTGTTCCCATCCAGACAAATATTTCATGAACATTTTTTGTGAGTGACAGTAACTTTACCAAATTTTCATCTTTGCTTTGCATGTATCAAGAAATTGTGACCTGCATCTTCATTTCAGTTATGTTCAGTTGCAGCCCCTTGTTACTGTCAGTCTTAGACACTTCTGCATATTCTGAACATAAAAGGAGTAAAATGCACCAAAAAAGATTGCAAGCTAGAATTTTTTAAAAAGTCATAGTAAAATATGATCACAAGATGACAATAAGCAGTGGCGAAACTTTGAAAAATGAATATTTTATTTAGACTATACTACAAAACCCTCTCAGGGTAAAAACTGTTGTGTACAGAAATGCTGGTTTAGAATATATAAATTTTTTTTTTGGATGTGGTTAGTTTAATTTTCAAAACTGTCAGATGAACTAGATGTGGTTTGTTAACAAGAAATCCACTCAGCAAAGGCTGCCACAGGACTTATATGTATCATTCCACATTTTTTGCTGAAGTAGCTAATGAAAAGTTTTCACATCTTTTGGGTATCGTCTTCATAACCCTGGATGTTGTTTATTTTGCTTAGATGAATAACGCATTACAACTTTCATCTCGTGTCCTTCAGCATACGTCAGAGCAATTTACAAGCTAAAGTATAGAATCTACACAAACACAGGTTTAACATCATGCCCAAGAGACATCACACAAAAGCTCGTGCTGCGTAGAAATGGACACAGCTGTCGTACCTAACAGCTTAACCAGGGTGCTAGCAGAAAAAAATTAAGACAACATTTTTATGTAGCCAGCGATGGCTCAGCTCCTCCATGCCTGTACATTTATTTTTCCAGATGCAAGTAAAAAAGAAAATTTAAAAAAGTCTAGCAAGTGGTTCTTCGCATGGCCTCCCCCAGATTCTTCTCTTTGTCTTCTTAAACCTGCTGCATCGTGCCAGAGCTGCAGAAATATGTTCTGCAGTTGTTCAAAGAAGTGCTGGCACATGCTGGGTGTTTTCTGAGTGAAGATACTTTTTTTTTTTGTTTGTTTTTATCTTCTGCAGCATCTTAAGATGCACAGAAGGATTGTGGCTTCACAGATCACCCAAGCGAGGCAGCTACCTCATTTCCTTGCCAACTCACCCTAGAGAGATGCTGCATGTTGAGATCCCAGGCAATATAGTGCTCATTTCTGCAGGAACTGCTGGAGATGGCCCATCCCAACCCCTGCTCAGGACAGGTCACCTCCGGTAGGTTGCTCAGGGCCACATCCATCAGGGTTTGTACATATCTGAGGATGGAGTTGCCCCAACCTGCCTGGGGCTGACCTTGGGGCTGTCAGTGACCAGAGCACTGCGAAGCCAGGGTGATGCCCACCACAAATAGCTAGGCTTTTCTTACAGACTGTGAGTCCCAGGAGAGCTGGCAGTAGGGGTTCCTCTGCCTTGGCAGGGATGTGGTTAACTGGAGGTGGGTATGGAAGATACCAGGCAATTTGAAGACTGTTGCCTGACTGGCTATGAAAAACTGTGGCTATCCTCATCAAGCTCTAAAGACAGGGACATGGCCTGAAAGGTACCTAGAGTGATCCTTCCTCACTTGGAAAGCCTGCTGTGGTTTTAGGTTTTGCATCTCACTCAAATCATGGGCCAGCTGAAGAGCTCCTACAATGAAATCACAAGTGCAGTTAGAAATATGGAAAAAGTGACTTAGAAGGTAAGACTGGAAGAAATGGGACTGTCTAACCTGGAGCAAAGAGGATGGAGAAATGGTCAAAAGTTTCCAAACCCTCCAAGACTGTTGCAAGGGAGAAGACAGCATGCAGACTTCGCTGTCTGTGGTGGGCAGGGTAAGAAACACTGGATTTAGAGTCCAGAAAGATTCAGGTTAAACATTAAGAAAAGCTTTCTAGTGGCAAAGCATGCTGCGAAACCTCTTCAACAGCAGGTCGGACAGGACCGACGCGTTTTGCTGCTCCCTACAGCTGGGGGGAAGCTCGAACTGGAGGGTCCCTGCTGTGGGAGGTGGTCTGGCTGGTCATTCTTCACCCAGGGCGCCTAATACTGCATTAATCAGGGCATGTGGAGGTACCCACCAGACACGTGGCTCCCTGGCACAGTGACAGCCGTGATGGCAGAGGGCTTTGCAAAGCCATCCTGTCCCGACCCATGCTGGCTTGTCCCCTGCTTGCTCCGCTCTGCTGGTAACTGCATCCTCCTGGGCACCGACATGCAAAGCCGTGGCCCCAACCCCTTTTCCTGCAAACTCTATCGACGCCGCAGCCAGTGAGGGGCGAGAGGCTTTTCTGATTTTGCTCATTTTGTTTAATACAGGAAATTAATTTTTTAGTTGCTCAGCATAATTTTCATTTTTATTGGGAACGGTACTGAACTGATTTTATAAAATTAGGGATTAACCTGTTTTGAGTGTCACAGAAGAAGCTTTAGCACTGCTCACATGGTGACTTCTTTAGAGAACTATTTCTCTAGTGCATTATCTGTGAAATGCAGTGTGGTATACATTAAAAGCAAGCAAGGAGGGCGATTCGTGCTTCTTTTACAAACTTTCTGTCCTACCACTACTCCTTAAAGCAAAGTGGGTGGAATAAAACATATGAGAAAATTCACTTTTTTCTCTGCAGGTTTTACTGAAGAGTCAATGAAATACAGTAACTCAGAACTCAAAACTTTTCCAGTTTTCTATGAGGTTTCACTTTTTATTAGCTATATTTAAGTCTCTTTGGAGTTATGCAGTGTCCTCCTAAAAAAAAAAAGAAAAAACCCACAACCCATTGTATTCCCTGTCTATCAGTCAGCAATCTAGATAACAGCCAAGCAGGCACACCGAAGGAGATGGGAAATGTTCTAACACAGCCTGACTACCATTGTAAAGGAGTGGGGGTGTGCTTCAGAAATCGGGACAAAGAATTTTCTGCCATCCGCTGCACATGTCAAAAAAAAAAAGAAAGGAAAAGGAATTTCGATCAGTATGTGCACGTTGCTATTATCCCAGGTATTTAAAAATATGTTGAGGTGAATGCACCTTTATGAGGAATGTATAATTTCAGCAGGCCTTCAAGTTTGCATGCTTGAATTTGCACATAAAAATTCTTATGTATTGGAGTATTGTAAACCATCTTTTGAGCATGTACCTGGCTTAATTAACTTGTGAAAAATCATCTGCACAGCAAAATGGTGCGTAAGGACTTTTCATTATGTTCCATCCATTTTGTGAAAAGGTGCACGCTTCTGTACACAAAACAGCTTGGTGCCTGACACTACACAGTTCTGAGGGTGCAATGTGGTTATTAAAATGCTGATTGTGCAGCAGACATTCTGAATTGCGTGCACAGCATCAGTATTTTGTACTCTTGTTCGGGAAGGATAGGGGAATTTATTCCAGCAGAGTCCAAGTAGCTTGGTCCATCCCAGGAACAATCCCAGACTTTTTCTCCGATCCTCAGCCTGGGTACGGGTATGAAGTGCATTTGGCTGGTCACCCCTTACCATTCATCAGCAATCTTGTTTGAAACTCCTCAGGGAACATCCCGTCTTCTTTCGGGAGAAGTGGGATTATTGCTATTCAGAGGCTTCAAAAGGAAGAAAAAAAGGAATGTTACAGATTGTTAGGGCTCAGAGAATAACCCTTTTCTCTCCAGGAAAGAAAGCACTCTGACATCTGCTCGCTCGCTTTTGCCTCAGGGCAATAAAGGGAGGTGGATGCTTGCCGGCGCATCGGCAGTGATGTTGGTGTACATTAATATGCATGGTCAAAACACGTAACGCTGCGACGTGCTTTAAAGCAGTCAGCAAAGGGGTTGTGCTCCATCCGTAGGTATCATCCGTGCTCTCCCCACGGGCTGCGGCTTTCCCTCCCTGCCTGCTGTACCCAGCTTGACCTCGTTCATCCCTCACAGCATCACGTTATAATGCATTTACCATTAGGTGAGCAGCTTCTTGAAACGGGGAGGATTCTTTCAACACCCCGTTACTGAGGTTTAAAAGAGACTGCAAATATCACACAGACACATTGTGCCAGTAAAAAGCACGGGTACCAACAACCTCCTAAACCATAACGGTGTGTTGGATTCTGATGGCACAGAAAAATAAAATGGGACCGTGTCAACATATACAAAAAAGAGGTAACATCTACAGGAAAAATATTTAATGTCGTTTGCTCTCTCAAGCAAAGTTTTATACCATCTGTGGGAAGCAGAATTCTGGATGTGATCACTAAACTTCACGAACAGAGAGAAACACACACGCACATTGTAATTGCAAATTTTTGCAGAGGTGCCGTCATTCAGCACGGTTAGAAGTAACAAGAGCACTTACTCATGGTCAGAATTACTTTAATCACTGCCAACCTCAGATCACAGGACCGAAAAAGCCAGAGACATGGCCCCACTCAAATCCCTCTGAAGTCGAGGGGAATTTTTAGTGCTCGGCACAGTCTGCCTGCGAAAGCTGGTGAGTTGCCGTGTCAACATCCGTGCAGCTTCCTGGAACTTGGCAGGACATTTCTGGAGACGAGCTGCAGGCTGGGCTCACTCGCACACTCCTGCCATGTACCGCTGAAAGCGATTTACCAGAACTGGAACAGGAGCATTGCTGTACCTCGCTCACTAACAGCATGTGGTATGAAGTACTGTTCCCGCTACGGGAGCCCCAGTCCATGGAACTGCACAGTGATTTTCCCAGTGAGGACCACGACAACATTACCCTTACTCCAAATAATTAACAGTCAAAAAACCAACACTGATACCGGCGTTGTTTCTAAAAGAAAAGAGCATCTTTACATTCAGCTGTATTTGAAGGAATCTCTCTTTTATTTTGAATGTTTTGATTAGTGTACGGCAGGAGTAACACAGTAAAAACCATGCGATGTCTCAGCTTTGAGCAGTAAAGTTCTCTTTTTTCTGGAGATGCTTGAGGGACTGCATTATCACAAGGTTTCTGCCGCAGAGATTTACTTCTAGGAAATGAGTGACAGAGAAATGTTTTGTTGGAAAATGTACAGATTAAATTTTACATACCTGCTGGAGTTTGTGACCTTTCAGAGCTGGGTCGGGAGGCCCCATCTGGAGTACCGTGACCAGTTCTGGGCTCCCCAGTTCAAGAAAGATGAGGAGCTACTGGAGACAGTCCAGCGGAGGGCTATGAGGATGAGGAGGGGACTGGAGCATCTCTCCCATGAGGAGAGGCTGAGGGAACTGGGCTTGTTCAGCCTGGAGAAGAGAAGGCTGAGAGGGGACCTTAGAAATGCCGATAAATATCCGCAGGGTGGGTGTCAGGAGGATGGGGCCAGACTCTTTTCAGTGGTGCCCAGCGACAGGACAAGGGGCAATGGGCACAAACTGAAGCATAAGAAGTTCTGTCTGAACAGAAGGAAGAACTTCTTCCCTCTGAGGGTGACGGAGCACTGGAACAGGCTGCCCAGGGAGGTTGTGGAGTCTCCTTCTCTGGAGATATTCCAGACCCGCCTGGACGCGGTGCTGTGCGGCCTGCTGTAGGTGACCCTGCTTGGGCAGGAGGGTTGGACTAGATGACCCACAGAGGGCCCTGCCAACCCCGAACATTCTGTGATTCTGTGATTCTGTGACAGACCTCTGGTGGCATCCAAAGCACACCTGCAGCTCTCCTGAGCACCCAAATAATTTTAAAACTCGCTGGTTTGGGGCAGGGAGCGTTCCCCATGGGTGGGCTGCGCAGGTGTTGCCATAAGCTCTGGGGTGCTCCAGCCCATGGCGAGCGGTGGGCTCAGCAGCCGATGTCCTTACTTGAGCCAGCTGTTTCTCTGGAAGTCTCAGCATGTTCAGGGCTGCATTCTTAGCTACCATAAATGCTGTTTTTTTCCCAGTTTTAATCAGAATTTTTCGATTTTCAGTATTATTGTTTTCAATATCTTTTACTCCCAATCTGCAAAACAATGTTGCCAGAATTTAACAGAAACTCACAAAAAAATGATGTCTATGTTGGATTTGCACATGGAAGAATCTGTGCAAAGCAGCTGGCTGCAGACAAAGGGGTTTTCTGAGCAGTATCTCTCCTAGCATTTGTTTGTCAGTTTGTCAGTTACTACCAGCGTAAGCGGTGTTCAACAAACTCTTCGGATGGTTAAATTACGTAATTAAATGACAATTCCTGAATCCAGAAAAACTGAAGCCAGACATTGCTTCATTGGAGGGACAGCCTAAATAGTTCAAAGATATCTAGTATATTCTAAGGAAACACTTCTGGCGCAGGCAATGAAAACTTTTTCCACAAGCTCAGCGTAACTCCAACGCAGTGACGCTTTCCTGATCACACCGGTTCCTGTGATATTCCCTTCTTGCCATGTTTTGCTCACTGTGTAGACCCTGAGGTAACAGGGTCTTTGATGCCCTTTAGCAGTGACTTCTGAGAAGTCTTTAAGCCATCAAGGTGTAGGTGGTCTTCCAGATAACTGTCAGAGGGGGATGAAAAAGGTCTGCTTTCCCGGCCTCCTGGTTCTTGAGTGTGGTTCTTCTTCAGGGGTCATTACTGGGTTGCATAAGGATTAATTTGGATACGAAAAGGCAAATCCAGGAGACATTCTTTTAAAGAGGGGCTCTAAATGGCAGAAGAATATTTCCATGGACTGAAGCAAAGAGGGTGGCGTGTGGACAAGCAAACCGCTGTGAAAGTAAAAGGTGTTTTCTTCATGTCACATAAACTGAGAAAAACGCAGGGAAACCCTTCTGATGAGGACGTAGGTGAGGGGTTGTCGGTGAAATCATGTTTTGGAGGGTGGGCAATGGGTCTGGAGCTCTGCACGTCCACATCTGCAGGTAAAACCTCTTATACATCTGCCTGGCTGGGGAAAAGCTGTTTTGGTGTCAGCAGCAAGCCGGTGATACTTGTCCGCTCTAAAGGAGAAGCATGTCGAGATTTGAGAAGAAATGCTGGAATTGGGAGAACTGATGGCCCCTTTCTCCTCCCACCAGCTGTCCCATACCCACAAAGCTGTTGCTGGCACATTTGACAGAGAAGCTGGCTCATTTCCAGAAAAAGGAGATGTTGAAATACTCCATGCACTTAGGTGAAACAGCAACAGAAACAGAATAAATGGCAGAACAATTTGTTTGACGAATACAGACATTGTGGAAGAATTCAGGTGAATAATCTGTTTTGAAAGCTGGATGTTGATAAAACAGGTTATTGGCACAGCAAGTTCCTGTCCTGCACACACACTTAAAAATAACCTAGCCTTTATCACATACTTCTTTCTGCATAATACCAGAATTTTCTCCAGAAATTTTCTATTTTCCAGAAATAGGTTCTACGTTCACTGTTATGCAACTACTGTGTTGTGGCTGAGAAGGGTAGCTTTGGGAATGTCTGTTTTTCAGACAAGAAAACAATTTCTGTGATTAAAAAAAAATCCAAGTCTACTTATTAAGAACAAAACATAAAAAATATAAGTGTCCTGTAATGCTACAAATTGCAGTCTTTTCTCAGGAGCTTGCAGGGCTCCTTGACAGGGCTTTAAATGAGATGTTAAGCGGGAGGGGGAATATCAGGCTTGCCTGTGACAAGCTGTGGGATGACACACAATGGTTGGAGGGATGGGGTGCCTCAGCTTGTTGCCCAGAGGCATGCTGGGGACACTGAAGCACAGTCAAAGTCTTGCGGAGATGAGACGGGGGCTCCTGAGGTAGTAGGAGCCAACAAGGAAACTTCTATGAAACACCTCTAGGGAAACAAGAGGTGTTCCACTAAGAAGGTGACGCGGCCAACAGCTCAGATGAAGTGCTTCTACATGAACGCAGGCAGCATGGGCGACAAACAGGAGGAGCTGGAAGCTACCGTGCTGCTAGAAAGCTGCAATCTGATTGCCCTTACTCAAACTTGGTTGGATGAATCCCATGGCTGCTATCGCTGGCTACAGGTTGTTCAGAAGGGACGGGCGGGGAAAGAGGGGCAGAGGTGTTGCCCACTACATCAAGAAATGGATAGATTGTGAAGAGCTGTACCTGAAGAATAGCCATGAGCCAGTTAAAAGCTTATGGTTAAGGATCAGAGACCAACGCAACAAAGGTAACCTTGTGGTTGGTGTCTACTACAGGCTGCCTGATCAAGGGGAACCTACTGATTAAGCCTTCTTCCTCCAGCTCCAGGAGGCTTCGTGCTCACAGGCTCTCGTCCTGCTGGGGGATCCCAGCATCTGCTGGAACACCACCCCAGCATGTGCCTGAATGATAGCATAGCAAGCTGTGGGCAATCCAGGAGACTCCTGGAGTGCATGGAGGATAACTTCTTAAGCCAGGTAATGGACACCAGAGCGGGTGCAATACTAGACTTGATAGTCACCAGTGCAAGTGAGGTCATCAGTGATGTCAAGATTGGAGGCAGCCTGGGCTTTAGTGATCACACATTGGTGGAGTTCACAGTCCTGAAGCATATGGGAAAGGTGAGGAGTATAATCAGGACCCTAAATGTTAGCAAAGCAAAATTCCAGCTCTCCAATGAGCTGGTTAGAAGGATCCTCTGGGAAACGGTCTGCATGGACAGGGGAGTAGAACAGGCCTGGCAGATCTTTAAGGACGCTTTCCATAGAGGGCAAGAACTCTCAGTGCCCAGATGTAAGAAGTCAGGGAAGGGAAGAGACCAGCGTGGCTGAGTCGAGACCTGCTGGTCAAACTAAAGGGCTAAAGGGAACTGCACAGCCAGTGGAAGCAGGGACAGGTATCTTGGGAAGACTGTAGAGACACTCCCTAGTTGTGTAGGGATCAGCTCAGGAGGGCCAGGATGCAGCTGGAGCTGAACTAGACAAGGGATGCAAAGAATAACAAGAAGGGCTTCTAGAGGTATGTCAACCACAAAAGAAAGGTTAAAGAAAGTGTACCTGCCCGATGAACAAGAATGGTGACCTCGTATAAACAGATGAGGAGAAGGCTGAAGTACTCAACGTTTTTGCCTCAGACATCACTGGTAACCTCTCTACTCACCGCACCCAAGTTGATGGACCACAAGAAAGGGACCAGGGGGATAAAACCCTCCCACTATAAGAGAAGATCAGGTTCATGACCACCTGAGGAACCTGAACATACATAAATCTATGGGACCTGGTGAGGTGCATCCCAGAGTCCTGACAGAGTTGGCTGAAGTAGTTGCCAAGCCACTCTCCGTGATATCTGAAAGGTCATGGCAGTCAGGTGAAGTCCCTGGTGACTGGAGGAAGGGAAACATTGCGCCCATTTTTAAAAAGGGAAGAAAGGAGGATCCTGGGAACTACCGACCTGTCAGCCTCACCTCTGTGCCTGGGAAGATCATGGAACAGGTCCTCCTAGAAGCCATGCTAAGGCACATGGAGGACAGGGACATGATTCAAGAGAGCCAGCATGGCTTCAATGTCCATGCATCTCTTAGAAATATCCAAAGATTTGTAGAGGTTCACAGACAAAAGTCTTAAAACCACCTTTCTATAACTTTGCCTGACTTACAATGGAAGCGTGAATTGTCTTACACATGTAAGTACATTTTTCAAGAGCTCTGTACAATGTAGATGTGATGGACGTACAGGTGAGTGCACCAGAGTGAACTGTAATGCTGTCAGCATAGGAAATAATCACAACTAAAGCAGCACAGAAATAGCTGGTGTGCATGTCCCAGGGACACGTGTTTGTTGTTGCTCCATGTTGACAATGTTCCTCTGTATTTCACTGCTGGAATTTCATCACCATTCAGATTATCACAGCTTCAGATAGTTCTGTAGATAAGGCTGCTTCCTATGGCACCAATCAAAGTGCCACCATTAAAATTTGATGGGAATGTAAGAAAGCATTCTACAGGACAAAGCTGGACCATCTTTGGACTTGATGATGCCTTCTCTGCACTAGACTTGTACATCTCACTATTTAGTAGATGTAAAGACAAAAAGATATTCTTCCACTCAAGAAGAAATGAAAAGCAAAACTTTATTTTTCTGTCTAAAATACTAGCAGAGAAAACACATGGTTATTTTGACCTTGGCAAGGTTAATTTAAGCAGCTACCTGAGTGAGGTCTAAGAGGTTGACGGTGACACTGATATAAAAGTCACTTCTGTCTTGCCAGTTTTGATATTTTTATCAACTTGATTAACGTGTAAATATACTTTTTCATAAATGCTTATTTATTTCTGAATCTTGCTAAGGCTTAAGGAACCAAAACATTGCTTGTTTTAAATGATTTAATTAATTTTTAAGCGACATCAACTTTCGTTATGATGCCTACAGTCTTTCTTTCCTGTGCTAATTCTTTCAAATTAGAGTGCTGAAGATATTTTTTAACGAATCCAGCTGTTGAGAAACAGCGTACCCATGTTACAAATACCAAGTGTGTTACTGAACCATGTTTTTGCATCGTCACCTCAGGAGATCCCAAACCTCCTGACTCTGCTGGGGGAAGGAGCACGTTCAGTTTCCTCACATCACTCTTGAGGCTAGGGACTAACTAGTTGTCACAAAGACTTCCAAAAAGAACAACATTCCTCTGGTGGGGCAGCTGAGGACATAACATCAAGTCAGGCCTCTTCTACATTAAATGCTTCTGTTGGGTGTCAGTCTCTTCCCTGGTAGTTATACACATTTAATTACACTGAAGGAAAGAGATATTCCAGTGACTTTTGGGAAAAGGAGACTGAGCATACACTCTCCTGCTAGTGCCAGGGAACCCTGACTCTCCTGGTGTGTCCACACAGGACTGGAAAGACAAGTGGCAAGGTGCCAGGGCCAGGTCCTCCACAGCCACAGAGACACAAAGCCTTGGTTCTCCTCCGTCTTTCACAGGAGAGGAGATATCACCCACGAGGGGAAAGCCCTGAGGCAACCACATAGGCCAACCAAATGGAATGCAGCTGACCACCAGAAACAGTGCAGTTGATGGAAGCCCACACTGAACATACAGTAGCACAGCTTGTTTTGAACAGAGTAATGTCCCTTCCAAAGCAAATTAACCTCAATGACACAAGGAGAAATGTGTGGGAGCAGGTCATTTGTGTGCCGATGCAAGATGGGTTATGTCCAAGACCTTTAGGACAAGGTTGAAGGTATTTTCCTTAGCAGAGGAGATTTCATGGCTGGTTTAGGAGGAGATTACTGCATTTACTGATTGGTACCTGCATTCTATCAAGTCTAAACACTTTACAAGGCGGAGCCATGACCAGACACTGCCCGAAATCCACCAGGAAATTTCCATGTTTCAGTACAACAAACAAGCAGATGAACTCAATTCCATTTATTTTTTTTTTAGTGTTTTTAAATTGAATTTAAAATGGGATGTTTATCAATAGATGTGCGCTGAGGAGAAGGCCTCTTTACATTTTGCAGCTGAATGAAGAGACGGGTTTCTTGGTGAGTCATGCAGCAGAGCTGAGTATTTTCAGTAGCAAACCCTGCATGCCTGAAAAGCATCACTCTGCTTGCCCGGTCATGTTGGACACACTGGCCTGCCTCTGGGCTTGAGAGGAGCTGATTTCGTCGGTACAGATGTCAGGCAGATATATTTGGAAGATCAATGCTGCTGATAGATCAACTTTGGGCACAATTTGCTGTGGATTGGGCTTTCCAGGGTTGTGATGCAAGAAGGCAGAGTAACGAGGAAAGCAGCAGAGCAGGCACTTGGCTTTTTTCAGATGTTCCCTCTCTGCCAGATGTCAATATAGGAATGAAAATCATTTTCTCTTTGCCTTTCTTTCAATTTGAAAGAAGTGCAAATGAAGTTAGAGACAAACAGATATAGTAGCATTAGTCATTATTTTTTTTTAAAACTTTTAAGTCCTTCAGAAAAGTGCTGTGACTTCAGTTCCTTCATTCCTTGGTCATGCGACTTCTGGAAATAATTTGGACAAAAAATTTTCTGTTTCTGGGTTACCTAATGGCTGTTATTTTAGGCATTTTCTATTTCTTCAGTGTGGGCTATTCAATATACTGTGATGCTGCTGCTCTCCTATTTAATATTTTACATAGTTTAAGCAAGAAAAATGCATACTGCTGTTTTCCTATCCACATCACAATGACTACCAATTCATACTATACATTTGTTTTACGCTCTGAGAATTTTACTTTATTTTCTTAAAAAGCTTGAGAATTAAGCTAGTGGGGAATTTTCCTTCCCGTATGGAAGTGCAGATTCCTTAAAAAAATTGCAGAAATACAACAGCTTCGGTAAGACCTGTTCTGGGAGAGATTGTTCAATACAATCAGAACATTTGGGGAAGAGAGGGGGAGAAAAAGGGCTCCCTGATGTTACCAGTAACTTGTTAGAAGAGCACTTGTGTGCTGTGAGGGGACCAGGTCTGAGTGGCTGCTCTCCCTCATTAAGAGGAAATTTTCTTTGTGCTTCCAGGTAACACAGAGACACCAAACACTTTACAAGACATCATTATGTCTTTGCCATCTTCTGGGTGCCCAAACTGAGATAAACCAAAAGCATCCTTCCCAGGCCTTTGTGTTCTCCTCTGAAGGGTGACCTCCAACAACTTAAGCAGGCGACAGAAGTCAAGTAAAAAAAACGTGCAGAAAAAGATGCAATGAAAGGTTGTATTGTAATGCAATTCTCATGCTCCTGAGAAGACTGAAAATAGGATTTACCTAAGAATGTAATGAAAATTAGGCATTGTGCCCAGGACAAAAACATCTGCCTGTGTGTGTAATACCATAAGCATTACTAACAGCACTGGAGCTATTTCTTTTTCCACAAATATTTTACGGTGTCAACCTCATTTTCAAACACTAGTGTTTCAAAGCAAACTCTTAAACCAGGTACACATCAGTACATGAAGCTAAGCTCCTGTGAGCATCCATCAACTTTTTGCTCTTATAAACCTTTGTTGTCGTTCATTAGAAGCATGTGTGACACAGAACAGGTCTTTTATGTGGACACCAGCTGCATGGGCAATAAACAGGAGGAGCTGGAAGCCATTATACAGCAGGATGGCTACAACTTGGTCACCATCACAGAAATGTGGTGGGACAACTCGCATGACTGGCATGCTGTCATGGATGGCTACAGACTCTTTAGGAAAGACAGGCCAACAAGGAGAGGTGGTAGAGTTGCTCTGTATGTGAGGGAACAACTGGAATGCATTGAGCTTGGCCTGGGGGCAGATGAGGAACGAGTTGAGAGCTTGTGAGTTAGAATTAAGGGACAGGGTCATAAGGGTGACATTACAGTGGGTGTGTACTACAGGCCACCTGACCGGGAGGAGGAAATTGATGAGGCCTTCTACAAGCAGCTGCAAGCAGCCTCACAATCCCAGGCCCTGGTTCTCATGGGGGACTTCAACACCCTGACATCAGCTGGGAAGACCATACAGCTAGGCAGGCGCAATCCAGGAGGTTCCTACAGAGCATCGATGATAACTTTCTGATGCAAGTGGTGGAGGAACCAACA
>Ga0065711_1039858_pt1 | contig 17446 bp, 8 predicted proteins | sample Hoacrofraction12_FD_59098 | JGI IMG/M metagenome (GOLD analysis project Ga0065711, IMG submission 59098) | Hoatzin crop microbial communities from Cojedes, Venezuela - Epithelial fraction 12 v2 (version 2) | ecosystem: Host-associated > Birds > Digestive system > Esophagus > Crop | place... | reverse complement strand
AAAGCACACCAAATTTATCCCCCCCCCCCCATTTTGAAGGCTCTAAATCAAAATATAGAAAACAAGTTTAAAAAATTAGTTTGCACTACATATTTTAATGCCAGGGTCTAGAATAAGAATAGAATTATTGGCATGCTGTACCCATGATCAGTGGAAATCTACTGTGAAAAGGAGGTAAGGAAGAAATTGTTTTTGTATGCCTTCAATTAAGATTTACTGAAATACCTTATATTGAGCTCTATTCAGAACTGCCAAGTTCAGTATTCAGGAAGTCTTTACCAGTGAAATACTGGTATGAATAGTAAATACAGATATTGTACTTTACAGTAACTTAAAAGTGAGAGAAATGAATATGCAGTTTTCATGTCTCAAACTTTCTGTTGCCCTCAATTAGCAAAGCAAATTTCTAAGCAAAACAGACTTAGCAATAATCAATTAACATTCCAAGGGTTACTTTATAAATAAACAAAGCAGTAATCAACAATTATAGTTTGATTTATAATTTTAATAACGATTGAACGCCTCTTGTCACTACCACTGAAGTTACTTATGCAAGCGAAAATGATCTAGTATTTAAGTTAAATTTTTCAAAATTCATCTTCATAAACTCTTCCAGCCTTCTGGAAGTGCAAGCTGTTTGAGTTACAAGAACTCACTGATCTTACCACTGTTAAATTCCTATTAACTTAGAGGGTTATTAATTATGGAGAGATAATTATTAATTTCCTAATAACGGGTGGAAAGACTTAATCCTCCCCAAAACTAAATATGATCAACCTCAAAAAGGTGTAGTATTAACAAATGGAATGGGAACACCCAAGTTCTATTTCTGGCTAACGCTGACTCCTGCTGTGGCCTGGAGCAAATCACTTCTGTTAAAAACACTTTTTTCCATTCTGTAAAATGAGGATAACACTCCCTTATCAGCTTCACAGGATCTTTCTCAAATGCTTTGAAGATGAAGTTTTATAAGCCTACAAATGTATTTTAATGAGGCTTAAACTGAGTATATTTCTAAAACAATTTGCTGTAAAAACAAAAAGGATTTGAACAAAAATGAAATGAGGAGTATACATGCTGTTAACCTCCCCTAAATACTACTGCAGCTTGCACTTTAAAAATACCAAAGGCAGATGAATAAATTTTCCTTTGGATTCTACCTAAATGAAGCAAAATGGCAACAAGTGGATGCAATGTGCAGCAGTCTCCAGAGACCACACGGAAATGCCAGTCTGAAATGGAAGCTGCGCGTTCCCTTATGGGGGGAAAAGAGGGCATTTGCTAAACTTGCCTTGGACTCTTGCAGAGATCTGCACCCCCCTTCAGAGCCAGTGACCCCTGGTGCTCCCCAGTCACCTGCGCTTTCACTTTACAGATTAAAGAAGCAGCATCGCACAGTTTACAGGAAGTTTGGCATTATTAGCCTGCATTTCTTCTTTTTTGTCTGATCAACGCGCTCAACTCTTGGTTTGTAAAGTTCCCTGACAACTAACACAAAGGGAAACTTGGTCTGGCCCATGTAAAGACATCTGCTGATTTTTTTTTTTTTTTTTTTCCTTTCTTGAAGGGAACTTTGCCAAAGATGGGCTGGGATCATAAACCATACCCTATTCTTTGTTTAATTACTTAGCTTTTGCTCTTGACTTGGCAAAACATTAAGCTTTTCATTTTAGTGAATCTATAATTAACTCCAACATGTGCTGAGTAAACATAACCTCATTTTTAATTAAATCTTAGAACAAGATGCTACAACTTGCCAGTTCTAAAGAGAAGTATTTCTCAAGTAATGTGCAATAAAAAAATCTAATCCGTGTCAAATATGAAACTTAAGTCCAACTTTGAGTATAACCCACCCTCTTTAAGTCATCTGTTGTCCAAACGCGCATTCACTAACCACAAGACCAAAACGTAAACCTGAAGAGCCATCACTTCACATCAAAAGCTTCCAAGGCTAAATTCAAGTATATTTCAATGGAAACACAGCAAAACTGAGAGATAACTTTGGGACTCCTGAAGAATAATTTTACCAGTACATCTCACTGGATTTTTTTTTGCAAATGATGCAATAATTCTTACACAAGGAGAAAATAAATACAATTTCTCAAGAATGAAAGGAGTTGAAATATCATATGCATTATGAACATCAGAAACAAACAGGAACTTTCTAATTAGTCATTCATAAGCGAGAAGATTCAGAAAACTTATTTCTGACAGTACATTCATACAGGACTAACTACAATTCTAAATTACAATGACAAATTTTCTGAATAAAGAGAAATCTCTAAAAAAAATAAAGCTAAATGTAATGTCAACTCTCAAGTCAAGCTTGTACATGAACTAATGTAATAATATGAAATAACAACCATCTTTTTGTTTATGCTGCAACTCTAAGATTTTTTCAAATAAGATCTCTGGCATTACATATTTCCAAATGGCCCTCAAGATTTTAGATTATTTAAGCACTACAGTTAAATAGTAGAAAACTTCAGAAAACTTTACTTCATGTTCAAGAATTACACGTACCAGAGCAAAATAAAAGAACCAAGAATTTTTTAAAGACAGAAGCTACAAGATGTACAGTTTGCAGAAAAAAAAATTGCACACTTAATGAGAAAAAGCACTCAAGAGAACTTTATAATATTAAATCTCCTCTTCTTACTGATCTGCAACTCTCTTAATCAGCTCTCCTCTCAGAGTGTCTCAGTGATTCCGATTACCACAGAATCTAGATACTGATGACTGCATTAGGCAGAAGCTTGTCCACTTGTTAACCTTATCTAAAGTATATTCAAAACAGGACTTCAAGAGGATCGCACAAAGCATTTTCTTCCAGCCATTTTCTGTTATATTTCAATATTCTTATTCCAGACAAATTTTTCCCTTTGCTTCTCATCAAGTTTAGATTAGTCAACTTTGAACAATTCTCACAACAATTTAATGACGTGTGATGGAAGTTCCATTGTTTCAGTGGTCGTGCACAATGCAGCAAAGTGCCTCGAGGCCGAAGTACGTGATCTTCTCCATGGGTGACACTGATTTGGTCATGTTTGCTAAGCACAAATGTAGGATTATCATTTACACTACAAGAGTGCCACAGCATAGAAAGTGCTTTCTAACCTCCAAGGAACACAATTTCCATGCTTCAACTAATGCCCTTCCCCCCTCCCCCCACCAGTCCTGTACTGCCTCACCTCTTCAGGAAACTAAGGCTCATGCTGTCTGCACGTCTCTTCATCATTCTCCCCCACCTCCTCCCTCAAAGTAACTTTTTAAAACTAATTGGACAATCATAACCAAACCTGAGAAAGCAAGAGAAGTCTTCATTATTAAATTCTCACAAGCTTTATGAAAACAGGCACTTCGAGATGAAAATCTTGCCCATCACACTGAAGATAAACTGCAGCACAGGCTCAGCCTTAATTAGAGTCTGAAGAATGTGTACAATCAGGCTGAAGACATAAATTTTTATAGGCCTTCATTATGCATACTATTTCAATTGTTTTAAAATTAGAGTTATGCTAGATTTCTATAAGGCAAATCTTATATACTAAAAGTGAACACTAGGAGCACAACTGTGGAACAAAAACCTTAAAAATAGATAATGAATCAACATATGTTATTAATTGTATCATTTCTTCCAGTTCTTAATCACAATTAAGGAAGACACAACAGAGAATCATTCTTAAAATATAAACTGCAATAGAAAAGAGTGGGTGTTCAGACACTTAATGGCAAACATTTCCCACCCAACTGTTCTGCAGTTGTAATGAAGAGATTTTTTAGCAAGTGATTAAGGATATTACTGAGAGTGTCCTCCTAGCTATCCTTGTAGTTTCAACAAAAACTGAAGGTACTTATAACACCAGACACTGGGAAGGGAGAGACAAGAGGAATGACAGGGCAACAACTCTAGTGTAAGCTTTTTATGTGAAGATATCATTATGCTGCAAGTTGGCCTATCTGGTTACACGAGGTGAATACTCATCGCCCTTTCTTAACTGGACCCTCAGCTGTCATAAACAGTTCACGGACATTTGTGTGATATGTGCAGGACTAAGTCTGGGAGAAAATGATGGTCACGAGTTTTGAAAATTTACTTTCACAAATGACCATCACCTACACTTCAAAGCTATTTTTCAATGCAGATCTTTAAATTCTGCACAAGCTGCATTAGTAGAAGCTAAATTATATCTTAAATGGTTACTTATAAATTAAGAGCAATTAAGAGTTGTCTTTCCCTAATAATGCATTGTAATGCAGTAACTGCTGTAAAGAAGGCAGTTAACACACAGTAAAACGACATACCGCAGTGAAATCACACCTCAACCTCGTTCATTTATTAACTTTGCTAGACTTCCTGACAGAACGCTATTTAACACTATTACCAAAATTCACACTACCGATACAATTAAGGATAAAACAATTCATCAAAACTTACTATTTTGCTCTACTTTTTTCAGTTGATGAACATAAAGGTTACTTTCAAACTCAAAGATTTTGTTATAAAGTCATCTTTGAAATCTTCACAATTTTATAAAGAAAAACCATGAAAATATGCTTGCAAGCCCTCTTCAGGCAGTGTTATGTTTAGGAATGACTCAGAGCAGTAGATTAACTCTCCAGTGGGCAAACTCTCCAGCATAAGTGAAAGATTAATCTCGCTCGGACTGATACCACTCAAGTTGTAGACATCCAGTCTTGTTGACAGTGACAGCATCTGAACAGGCAAGACTAGCAATGATAGCAGTAATGGCATATGTATAAACTGATGGTACACTACCAGCAAAACCAAGACCACCAGACATCACTGGATTCTCCGATTCAAAAGCAGGCAACAGTAGTGTTATTTCTAAGCATGCAGAATTTTCACGCACACAAAACTAAACATACTTAGGGACAATGCTCAGTACCGAATTTTGTAAACTTCAGGAGAAATTAAATGCAGCATGCCTGTGCAGCTGATACCAGTTCCTAATCAAATGTGGTAGACTCAAAATCAGCTCTTCAGTAATGTAAATTATCCTTTTGAAAGTCTTTTTTGGAACCTTTTTAAGTTAATGTGTGAAGTTTTGCAGAAAATGTGTCACTTTCTCTTTGAACAAGTCTTTCTTTCATGGTACAGCACCATAAGGTAAATTATCTTTGAGGAACATAAAGCATGCTCAAGTCACTCCTTCCTTTTGAATGTAGGACATCTGAAAATTGATGGAAATTTTATTGGCCTTGGGTCATAATGTTTAACAGGTTTATCTAATTTCCTTCCTGAGCATTTACATAGTCATACAAATTTTCTTCTTTCTAATCATAAACATCCTTTGACTTGTTCTTATTAAGCTTATTATGCCTAGAAAAGTACAAGGAAAGCACAGCTAGATTCTGCACCCAAAACTTCAAGGAGTAATTGCAATATATTTCTTGAGAATAAGCCATGGGAACTTACAAACATATGAAGGTCACATTGAGAATTTAGTTAAAATTATAGAGCCAAAAGCTAATCCTGTTAGATTAAGTTAGACCAGTTTTTTTAAATGTTGGCCTTTGATTTTTATCATCTCTTCAGGTCAAAAAATGCAAATATGCCAGAGAAAGATTAAAAAATTAGAAAAAAACTTTTAAAATTACCATCATCTTAATCTGGAAGAAGAATAATCAGTTACGTCTGCTTATCAAAGTATTTAGAAGGCAAAAAAAAAATTCATCCAAAATCTGCCTACAGCCAACTTTTTCTGACTTTGTCACATTTATTTTGAATAAATTTTGCTTTTTTATTATAAACTAGCAAGACAAACATTTGTTATTTACTGTCATAGTGAGGTAGATCTGCCATAGGCAAACCTACTAGACATGTGTCTTTTTAGAAAATACACGAATGGGGCTGCTGGACGAAAAGAAAGGAAGGACTGGAATCCTTTTTTATTCTGGAAAATTGGAAGAAACATTGTTTTATCATAACGACAGTTGTCATTGGCAGTCTGTGTCTTCTGAAGGAAGTTCAATATTTTCTTGATACAATGGCAAAGACTGTTAAATATATAAATTTTTTTCCCCCACGTCAGAAGCATTTTTCAGGAGTTTTCTTTATGTTAAGTACATACAACACGGCTTTTTCCTAACTACAGAGTATATTTAGTATACATAAACAGCAATCCCTGCCTAGTCTTTACATGCAAGTTGTACCATGCTTCAACTGTAAGATACGAACAAAACTAGAGCAGATTGCTATGCAAAGTAAGTTCAAATAGAATTTGTCATTGCTGTAATCCCTCACACATTTGTACTTACCTGCAGGTAAATATTTCAGCTGGTTGTTAGCCAAACGAAGGTGACGTAGAGATCTCAGGCGGCCAATCTCTGGACACACAATTTCGAGGGCATTATCGCTTAGGTCCAGAAACTGCAGTTTAACGAGGGAGCCAATGGCTTGTGAGAGAACAGATTAGAACATGAATGTGACCCAAGAGTAAAGTTAAAATCCTAATAGGACTACGAGAGGATAAAAAGCCACAGTACCTAACACCTATGTCTGAGCAGATTTTGCCATATTAAAGCCGGTCTCACGACTGAATGACATAGTTCGTGGAAATGCTTATCTATTCAACAAACAGTACTGCTGGCAGTGAGACAGGGAGGGGAAAAAAAGTGATGTACAGAATACTCCCATTTCTAGATTCTCCTCAGATGATTCTGCGCTGAAATCACTTTTTCCATTCCTTTGCTTTGAGTCTATCCAATTTATGTATACAGAATGTGTTTAAAGTACTTTCCTGAACTTGGGCACATAACTCTGCAATTAAGGCAAGGAAGAGAAGCTAGTACAAGTTCTTCATACTTCAGGTTTCAAATCTGTCATGATCTAAACCGGCAGAGTGTTCTGAGTGGTAACTGGCTGAAAGCAAAAGACACTCTGGATTTTTGTTGCTGTAGATGAGTGCCATTTAGCCTTTTCACTTTCTGCAATTAGAACTGAAGCAAACAGCATTTAGGTGCATTTGAGAATTCATTAAAAGAATTTACCATAGCATAAACAAGGATATTAGCGACTAAGAGCTACACTGGTATATTTTGTATGAAAATCTTTAATGTTTTATGGGAAAATAAAGGAAAAATAGGCCTCTTCAAAAAAGAAAAATGAATATTTTATGATTCCTGCCACTTATTGTGAGCTGGTAGATTACTTACCTTCAGGTACAACAACTATGTTATTTGAATGAAGGTACCTGGGGGGAGGAGAAAAAAAAGCAGAGGACACCACCTGTTACCCTCAAGGACTTCTGCTACATAATCAGTTTGCAAAATATCCAATTTCAAACTGAAAGAGCACCCTCAAAGTCATTCCTCTCTATGATCACAAAATCTGTGGAAACTGTATAAACTGACAATGGATAGGTACTTAAGTTTCACTTAGACTATTACATGATTGACATAAAAAAAATTACATACAATTATTCACAACAAAACATTCACAATTACAATAAAAAGCTCTAGTCTTGAGAGTCATAAGAAGAAAACAAAAAAGGAAAAAGAATAAAGCAGATAGAATAACTCAAACGAACACACTGGATCACCACGTTATTCCACACTAAATGGTGGGTAAGAAAAGAAAAAAGCCCCAGCCCACATAAGTTATATAATTATGAACATTTTCCCCTGCACATAAAAACCTCTAACACCTTTACTGTCCGAAGAAACAAGCACAGAATCTACTCGCTGCCAAGGGGATTTTCAAACCAGAGTACATTTGCCAAAAGAAAAGCCCAACCTTGCACACGGTCATTTAGGCAGTAACTGAGGGGGACCAGATCCCTCACTACGAATATTCAGCACCCTCTGCCGGGGCACTTCCACTACTACTAGTAACATAAAAACGATTTCTTAGATTTTACCCATTTTAGTTTTATATCAACATTGCGGCAAATGAACGAATGGGTCTCGCAGAAAATAACAGTATTTCAAATATTGTTATCTAATTGTAAAGGTATACTGACTACTCAATGTCCAATTGCTTAGGCACACATGGAAATTATTTGCACAGCTATTTTTTTCCATTCTATTCAAAACAGCATTTCCAAAAGTAGGAGCCTGTCTTTTTGGGGAAATAGAACCAGAACTAGGAAAAAGACTTATAAACATTTCAACTGCATGGAGCATCTGACCCTCACCTCTTTTAAAAAAAGGCAGACATTTGAAGTTTACTAAAAACATAACAAACATAAGGACAGCTGATCTGTTTGCAGAAATCCTTACATATACCTCCAGATGAGAATTCTCCTACTCATTTCAGCTGCAGCTCCTGAAAATACTTGTGAACTATTTCACTCAAGCTAAAACAAAATGTATATTGTGAGGATCTACACTTAGTATCCCAGCACAAAGGACATGATATACACGAGCAACACAGATAACAGCGAAGTTTTTAAGAATATATAGTGAAATTGCTAAGGATGTAACTTTCAGAAAAATGAAAACTCAGTTAAGTTTGTCTTTCAAAAGTTAAAGCTACTGTAACAAATTATTCTTTAAATAAATATTTTGTGGTCTCTTCTCTGTCAACAAAATATGTCTTACTGTCTGATCAGAAACTACTTGTGCTATTAGAGCTACACAAACCACAGGCCCACTGCAGTTCTCTCTAGATCACCAGAATGTATGGGATAATGGGGGTACATACAACTAAGACTGCTGAACCTCAAATAATTAGGTTCAACTCCTACAATTCAGTGTTTGTAAGAGATTATTTTAAGATGTAATTTATACAAGATTTCCTAAAGGCACCATCAGATAACGTGGAGATTTCCTGATGCCCCATGGCAAACCATTAAACACTAAGTATATCAAATACAAAAATATTTATTTTACTGCTTCAGAGCATAAACATGCTCTCAAGACTCAGGCATGATGAGACAAGACAGTCTCTTAAGCAAACTGGAGACTGCAGCGACGTACAAAACAGTTCAATTACACTGTGGTCGCGTGTACCAGAAAGGTGTGGTTTCAAGGGCCAAATTAAGATAAGATCAGACAGCTGAATGCATTAGACTACTCAGATATACACCTCCTCCTGTTTGGAGCTTTCAATTAAATAAACAGAATCAATGGTCCATCAGTTACTCAACTGAAAGTGAGCCAAATGAGTTACAAGGGGAATAGAGGATGTCCCTTTTAACCCTGCCACTGCCAGTACTACCATACAAGGAAATCATAACCTTACAAGCAGAAAAGGGGAGGGAAGACGACATTGACTCAGGGCCTTACAGCTTCAAATTAATTACCAAAATAATACAGTTCATGTGACATCCATTCTTTGGACTAGATTGGATAAACTACTCTGCCTACAGCAATCATCATTAAATCGTTACTACCTCTGCTTGCTCATTCCTGCACCTATTCGACAATCTGTGACTTGGTTCCAAAAAACCTCATTACTACAGTCAGCGAGACTGAGATCATAATACCCCTGGTAGCCGGGGTGGAAATGAGCAACTAGGGATGAGCTGGAGGCAGTAACCAGTTACTCTGCCTCCATTGCAACCATCTGACCATTGCATTTGGAGGTTCCAGTGCTTTGTTAGGGTGACAACGGCCTACACAGAAGTTGGGGGGTAAGTACTTTTTTCCTCTTACCAGTGTAGACATTTGAGTAACAGTTCATGTTACACAATAAAGAAGAAATTATAAAAATATTAACATGGGGCTGAATACATCTTGATATACCTCCTTTAAAGAAAAAAAAAAAAAAAAACCCAACAAAAAATGACCCTTTCTTGCCCTCCAAGAAAACCCTTCACACTTAAGGGGTAGGTTATGTGCAAGCAATACATTCTAAAATTCTTTTAAGATAAGATGGATCAGCATAATAAAAATATATTAGAACTCCTACACAAACTCACAATTCCACGAGGTTTGGAAGCTTCTGTGCAAGGTTTTCTGGCTGAAAAAGAGTTAGAGACTTTTTAGGTTTCAAAACAAAAACCAGACACACACATATTGTGTACCCAACTCATTTTAATGACCATACTAAAACATGTCAGCAGCTAGTCACACAAAAAATGGCAACAAGGAGCTTGTATACAATACCCTATTTCCACATCCCCACATGTTCTCCATCAGCACAATCTAAGACACATCAAGGGTAAGCAATTCACTACTGAAACAGAACTACAGCCTAGAAGCAACATTTATGTGTCCTCAGTCAAATGGTAGTCAGAATTCTGAGGCTGAAGAGATAGATTACTAAAACTTCAGTTTTGAAAATATATTAAAATAATTGCATTAGCTGAAGCCAAGAGACTGCTAAGAAGCTGCAGCCTTTACAGACTTAAAGCAGAACAAGAACTATTCAAGATGCCTAACCATACTTATTTTATTTTGTAATGCTACTAAATTGGGAAATGACCTACAAACTCTGTGTAGCTTCATCAATCACCACGAAGCCAGAAGTGCTGAATCTATCAAACTAGATTTCCATATTTACATATTAACATGCATGTAATTTTCTAACTGCTAACTGATCCCTAGCTGCAATTCTGTTTCTGGATAGCATTTATAACCATGAACATATACCACAAAATCAGCTTCACAAGTTTCAGATGTCATGTTGGTAATCGTACTCAATTTATTCAAGGTTAAGACAGTTTTATCGCTTAAGAAATCTACTATAAACATAGATATGTTTTATTGGAAAAAAGTTTTTACAATACATATATATGCAGAAACAAGTAAAATTTAAAAGCAGCTCAATCACACAGTCAATTTCCTGTTTAAAAAAAACTAGCAATTTTCACTGTCATGTAAATTTAAGGTATTTTATTATCTAAAATACTTAACTGTGTCTTTAGAAATTTATTATGAAGAAATATGCTAACCTGAAGAAGTAATGTCAAAACATTCTTAAGTGGCAAACATGCTACATCCTAGATCTGAGTACAAAAATTAGTTTAACTATGGCGCAGCAAATGATTGCTCAATAAATGAATCTGTTGACGTCAAGACCCAAGAAATAGGCTATAATTAGTCAATTGTTGCCACCTACTGGAAGGTTTGCTACAGTACATTTATCTCTTCAGTACAGATTCAGCTGGTCAGACAAAAACTTAAGATGGGAAAACACGCAAAGGCTGCAACATGCTTGAGCACAAAAAATTTAAGCTTTAATTTAAAAACTAAGAGGGAATGTGAAAAAAATTCACTTTCATCCTAAGCCCTTTATTAGAATAAAGATACCAACCTGAATCACAAATTATTTTCACGTTATACATTAAGGTTATACTCTTCTTTTTGCTTTAACTGCTGCATATTGTAAGAGAGCTAAACTCAGGAGAGACAATTTCACAGCTTAGCAAGTCTGTAATAGGAATTCTGCTTATCTTTGAGTTCCGCAAAAACAATGGGTCTGAGACAAAGTTGCTCAATACAACATCCTACAATAAAACTAAGATTATGAAAATCTATTCATGATCCATCAACTAAGAGGTAAAACTAATCCTTGTGTCTACTGGTGACATGACAACAAACGATGACAAAAAGAGTCATCGATTCTGCCACCAGTTTAGTGAAGCTTGCCTTGCCCTCACACCCACTGGATGTTGTTCAAACAGAGAACCTGCTGATCTGTCTGAACAGGACAGCATTGCATATTCTGAGCTAGTAAATTAAGAACAATTGTTCTTTGATAGGGCTAGATCATGCTTCTGACAGTGTCATCAAGGCAAACTCATATTTCCTTTCAATAGATCGGGACATAGGATTACTGGAAGGCTAATGTTATCAGTCAAACATTAAATGAGGAGAAGTTGGAAGACTTGATGCTGGGATACAGATGTGCTACACAGCTTTTTGATCCATTCATTATGTCATAGCCCTCTGTCATTTCCATCTTGCCAATGAAGATAAAAATTAAATTATTCTTAGGCAAGGTGTGTGTAAATTCTCACTGTAATTATTCCAGACGTTTTCATAGGAGCCATCTGTCAAGGACTAGAGTCATTCTGAACAACAAAGATGAACAAAAGCTGATTTAGTCAACGTTTCTCAGAACTCTGAAGGAATGAACCCATGGGATGAAAATACCACCTTACTTTAAAGAAACATGGTACAATTTAGTTTTGATGATTGTTAATAATCCATATGCAATTTAAAGTATTTATTGATAACGTAATGGTCATCATCTTGCATAGAATCAAAGGAGAACAAGGCTGAGCGAGACATTAGAAATACTCTTCTCAGACAGGATCACCCCTCAAAGAAATTGGCACATTTTCTCTTTCAAAAAGTTTCAGTGAAAGGAATACAGCTTCCTTCAATAACCTGTTTGTTTTCAACTGTTCTCAGATGAGATTCCCTCCGCTATCCCCGGCCCCCATAACTAACTTACTACTCCTTCACTGAAATTGAGAGTATTACTTGTCCTATCAGCAAAAAAATTCATTATTTGCAAAAATACTGATGATTTCTGCTCTCCCCCATTCCTCCTTTTCTATTTTTTTTCTTCTCTGTCTTCTTTTTGCAAGCTGAATTAACCTATATCTCTCAACCTTTTCTCGCAGGGCATGTTCTCTAAAAATCCCTTCTTGCTGCTTTCTAGGTTCTTTCCAATTTACCTAGGTTGTTCATAAGCATGAAACCCTAGACTCAGTCTTTGCTCTGGCTTATGCTTTCACAGCATCCAATAATTATCCCCTTCTACTTTTAATGGAGATTGTGAAACTTTCTATGTTCCAAAAAGACATCTGCCTTTTTTGTAACATGCTGTTGACTTGATCTATTTTGGTCCACTACAGCTTCCAACATCTATTCTGCTGAACAGATGCCCAGTGAATTGGACCCAATTTTGTTTGCCTAGGTCCTAGTTAGAGTGCTATGCACTTGAATGAGATTCCACCAAGTCGTATTATGAGCAAGTTATCCTCATCGTTTTGAATCCTAATGCTCTACTTCACACTGTTTCCAAGTCATTTTGCCTAGGTTATGATCTACATTTTAAGTCTTGTTTCAGTTCTTTTATCCCAGGCCTCAATTACAATACCAAACACTATTTGGTGAAAGCTGCCTCCTTCAACTGATCCATCTTCTGTTGACAGTAACCATGGGTAATTACTCTCATGCCACCTTACACATCTCTACTGACTAGTAGTATTAACAGATCTCGAGAGGAAAATGGAACTTAACTGTTACTTGCAAGACTCTGTTTTGGTTTCTATTTTATAATTGCTTTGAGAAAAACAAAACCAGGCTGTAACACATACGTGCAGAAAAGGGATATGCAAAACTCTCCTTATTACTGTTTCATCTTTTGAGCAATATGAACTTCATCAATCTTACACCACTAAATAATAACTGAATTTTACAAAGTGTCACAGCAGAATTGTTTACAGTTTTCGGTTAATTTTTAAAGCAGCTTTAATTTCTAACTATGAATCCTATCCTCACATTAAATTATTAAGCAAAGGACTTTCATTCCGGATGAAGAAAAAGCATAAAATCTTCAGAACCCTTTCAGCTTTTGGCACAAGAAGTGAAACCTTTATTGAGGAATTCTAATGTGTCACAGTCAAAGCTTTAAACACTATTCCTTAAACTGGAGTACTGGACTTTTTCTAGGAAGCACTGAAAAATGTATGATTTTGGTGAATTTTAAGTAGTCAGGCCCTCCAGCTCCTCTGCCCTAGCTATTATTTTACCTATCATGTCATGGAAGATTCAGGGTGAGACTTTGTTCAGCTCATGGAAAAAAAACAAAACAAAAGAGAACAACCCCACAACAGAAAATCCTACAACCCTGAAATTAACTGTTTGTTGTCCCATCAACAGCAGCCCATAGACACAAATTTTCACTGAAACCTGAACAGTAAGCTTTGAATTAGATCCTGGGATTGACACAGTCTTTAAAATAAGGCACATACCAAGGTACAAGTTGTTTAGCTTAATGAAGGAATGTAAACTAGGCACGCATAGTATCCCCTCACAGTAGAAAGGCCTGACCCCCTACGTGAGCAAAATTATAGCAGTTAAAAAAACCCCAAACAACAAACCTCACAAGAAAAGCCCCAGCAGATCTTCACGGAGCTTCAAAAAGGTAGCCTAAACGTCATAAACTTTCGTTTATTATACTCTACATTACCTATGCAAGTTCAAACATAATACAACCAAATATTCGTATTTCACAATGGATGACATCATTCAGGACCAGATTTGCTGTAAGATTATTTTTTTAAATTAGCTTGGTTTTTTCTGTTCCAAAAATCAGAATTCCTAAACATACAGACAGTAAACATTACAATAAAGAGGTTGTCGTACCAATGTGGTCAGGGAATTTCTTTTCATATAAAGTCTCTCCAAGTACTGCAGCCCTTCATCTTTCAGTAACTCCAAAGGAAAGTGATGAAGATTTCGGTAATTTAAGAACAAGTTCTTGTGCCTTTCCAGCTTTGCCTCAGAGATTGTTTTACATAGTTCTGATGCCATGACTAATCCTGTTCCATGCACCACATCTAGTGCACTGCATCTTCTGAAAGCGAACCCATTTCTAGGAGACAAAAAAGAGAGAAAGAAAAAACACCATTATCAAGGTGTATGCCATTCTTTCTTCTGCGAAGTGTTAGCTATTACAAATTATCTGATAGTTTATCTAAACGCACTTGTCCCAGTTAATAGATAAAGTACCCAGAACATCCACATCATAAGATATGTTAGAAGCAAATCTTTGACTATTTCCTGGATAAAGTTTTAGCATGTTTTCAGACTGGCAATAACAACATCTTAAGGTATACACAATGCTTTTTTTTCATCTATTTCCATGTACCTTTCAGATAATTTTGTCAAAGTTGCCATCACAAGGGAACAAAAACCAAACACACACAAAGCTCTCTCTACTAACCATTATTCTACATCTATTCTATGAAGTGTGCCAAAAGAAGAAACCACAGATTATAAGAAAAATGCACAATTTATTAGAGGATTTATCTTCAGATAATTAAAATGCCTTCATCTAGCTTTTAATCCAGAATGACAAAAGGCAATGAGAGTTTGTTAAGCTTTCCCATATAAAAGTATCAGAATAATTTATCAGTTGGAAGAGATATTTGGGATGGACAGCCAGTTAGGGCATTTTAAAATAATAAACTAATATATGAGAAATCTGAAGCTTACAGCAAGAAAATTTATAAAGACGTAAATGTAATAGCAGATTTTCAGCTATCTTTCCTAAAAATAAAACCAAAAACAACTAAATGTCAAGCTTTAACTGTCAATTTCAAACCCAGAAAACACAACCACAAAGACAAATTAAAAATTTACTCATATCTGGAACCAGACTTTATTTAGCTTGTTTTTCAGGTATAACCAAAATTGCAGTCATTATTATGTTGTCTATATTTAGAGACAGCAGCAATGCTACATCTATTCAATTGTCTCAGAAGTCAGGAGAATATAATAAATCCAGACTATTTATTAATTTAAAGCTACCAGTTTCCTAGAGATTTGTGTGCATAAATTAATTTCCATTAACAAAAGGCAAGGAATCGTAACTGCTTTCCACCAATAATGTTTTCTATTTTAGTTCATTACTTCAACTGAAGGAGAGATTTCTAATCATAACACATGCTGAAAGTGAAGGTACTGAGTTAGGACCAAGAATCCTATCTGATTATACGGTAGTCATCGTACACAAAACTCCTTACCCAGCTGAAGACTGACAACTACACCATACATGTAAATCAAACTATCAGTTTCAGCAGTTCTCTTCATTTGCAGATAAGCAGCTTTTACCAGTGACCTATGTCATTCAGGAAGAATACAGCATTTATTTTCTTAGAGTCCCATAAGCACTACTAAATACAATTTAGGTGTCACACCCTGCACACCTCTTCTAGTCTTGAGCTATCCCAAATTCAAGCCATGCCAAGATCAGTTCTGCAAGCAAATGATTACCCTATTGAGAATCCTAAATAAGATTAGAAAGCATCAGTCCAATTTTGGTTAAAAAGTATTCATAAGAGAAGAACCATGGCTATAACAGTTGCCTCCATTAGCTACCTTAAGGAGACAAAGTACACACACTGCTGGCCCTGGGCACTAGCAATATTAAAGCTCCCTTAGTTCAGTGCATAAAGGAGACTAAACCACTACAAACTCCGTATCTGTGGTCAGCATTAAAATAATTCAAGGGAAAGCATTACAATTTTTAATGTGCATAGTCTGAGAGCTACTGCAATAGAAGAAATTGTAAAGGAAGGCTCATCTTTCCCTGAAGTATTTTTTTTTCCAAAGGAAAGGCTGTGAAGTCTCAAAACACAAACATAAATATCCAATAGCCTTCCAATTTGTCCAGAGATGCTTTTTAGGTGTTCTGAAGAGAAGTCTGTAAGTGTAGAGTTGTGACTCAATATGCCAACTGGACCACATTCAGCTGTGGCACACATGAATACACAGACATGCAAGCCCACAAATACAAAGTCCAGTCATAACCTACTCTATTTTGGCACTCGCTTCAAGGGAAAACCCTCCTACTCCCTTCCACCACCGGCCTTTTTCTCTCTGAATAACCTTTTTCCAGAGGTGAGACACAGCACTACCAAAAAGGAACAAACACAGTCACGGTCTTTATGGAAAGGAAAAAGGGAGGATGAGGGCTGATGTACCAAGCGATGATGGCCCTGTGAGGAGTCTGGTCACTCAGGGGAGCCAACCACTGCTTCGCCGAGGATGGAGCAGGCAGAAACAAGCTCAGCAAGCAACAGGGAGAAGAGGTCAGGCGAAGGCACACAAAGGGGTGATCCTGGGAAGCAACCTGGTCTGGTGGAAGACGTCCCTGCTCATGGCAGGGGGATTGGAACCAGATGATCTTTCAGGTCCCTTCCAACCCAAACCATTCTATGAGGCTCTGGAGACCCCCAGACCTGCGGGCCTTGGGACTGCTCGGGAGGGAAGAGCGTACAGGGACCGAACAAACCTCGGAGGAGCCGCAGGGCACAGGAGAATTGAGGCTACAAGGTGGGGGTGCACGGAGCCGCCCTGCTCCTTGGGCTCCGGGAGCTGGGGGAGGCCGCTCGGTCACGGGTGGATGCAGAGGAACCGGCCTGTCCCGGCTGTGCGGGAGGCGGGGGGAGGCCGCCACAGGCGCAGGCCCGTGAGGGCTGAGGCGGCGACAGGAGGCCACGGCTGAAGGGGCACGGAGGAAGGGGCCTCGGCCCGGGGGAGGCTCATCCCTCCCCCACCCCCTCACGGAGAAGGCGCAGTGCCCGCGTGGTCCGGTGGGCAGAGAGCAGGGGACAGAGCCGCGGAGACACCCAGACGCCCTCCCCGCTCCCCCCCCGCCGGGGGCACAGTCACTCACCGGCGCCGCCGGAGCGGAGAGCAGCTATCGACCCCGCTCTGCTCGGCGCCAACACCGGCCCAGGCACCCGGGGGCGGGGCGGACCGCGGCCGCGCGAGATCCCCGCCGCCCTACAGC
>Ga0065711_1039857_pt1 | contig 17446 bp, 10 predicted proteins | sample Hoacrofraction12_FD_59098 | JGI IMG/M metagenome (GOLD analysis project Ga0065711, IMG submission 59098) | Hoatzin crop microbial communities from Cojedes, Venezuela - Epithelial fraction 12 v2 (version 2) | ecosystem: Host-associated > Birds > Digestive system > Esophagus > Crop | place... | reverse complement strand
ACAGAATCAAATCGAATATAGCATAGCATAGCATAGCATAGCATAGAATAGAATAGAATAGAATAGAATAGAATAGAATAGAATAGAATAGAATAGAATAGAATAGAATAGAATAGAATAGAATAGAATAGAATAGAATAGAATAGAATTCTGAGCTGGAAGGGACCTACAAGGATCACCTAGTCCAACTGTTTGACCACTTGAGCTAAAGCATGTTGTTAAGGGCATTGTTATTGCAGGCTTTCAGTACTTAAAGGGGGCCTCTGGGAAAGAGGGGGATAATCTTTTTAGCAAGGCCTGTTGTGACAGGACAAGGAATAATGGTTTTAAACTGAGAGAGGGTAAATTTACACTGGATAGAAGGAAAACATTTTTTACAGCGAGGGTGGTGAAACACTGGCACAGGTTGCCCAGAGAGGCAGTGGAGGCCACATCCCTGGAAACATTCAAGGACAGCTTGGATGGAGCTCTAAGCAACCTGCTCTACTTAAAGATGTCCCTGCTCACTGCAGGGTGCTTGGGCTAGATGACCTCTAGAGGTCCCTTCCAGCCCAAAGCAGTCTAGTCTTCTATGAATCACAATCTTTTCAAGTGTCATTGAAAACAGCTAATTGGGAGACAACAATTTCCAATTTAGGAAGAGGTTTGGAACTTAAAAGAACAGTTTAATATAATGCAGGAAGAGATTTCTTGAAGATGCTGGACCATAGAAAGACCATAAAGACACGCTGGTATGTTAAAAGAAAGTCACGTAACATCAAGGAAGTTAATTTAGAAAAAAAGCTGCCTTCTGCTGTAAACTGTAAACTAGTTGAACCTGATGTTACACCTCTAGCCTACAGAAGGGAAAGGACACAGCTCCCAGTCAATACACTCTGGTTTCAACGCCTTTATAAAGGTGTCTATCTGGAGCAAGGTGTGCATGTTCCCCTTAGAGTCAACAGAGATGCAGTAATCTAACCACAAGCACCTACAGGCACCGGAATTGCTCTGGGCTTCCTGCCTGGCCTCCAGCAACCGTTCCAGGAGGAGCAGGTCCTCTGAGTCACACTCACTCGCACTGTGCACATGTCTCAGATACCACGGGGCATGTCAAAATGCACTCACTGTTTACACTGAGGCAACTGAACCAAGCCCATCACCAGTATGGCCAGTGTAGACTGGGAGCTATGAGATCACCCTGGAGTAGGTACCTGCACTCAGTCAGTTGCATTGCTCCCTAGAGCTACACTGACAATCATGACAGCTTAGACATAGAATAGAGTGGAGTAGAATAGAACAGAACAGAATAGAATAGAACAGACCAGAACAGACCACAGCAGAGCAGAACATTTCAGTTGGAACAACCATCCTTCCTGCTGCATGGCCTCATGGAGGTTAGCTCTGGTGCAGAGAAGGGACAGCTCCTAGAGGTGGTCTCTGGGTGCAGGGTTGCTTTCCGCCATGGCCTGAGAGAAGAGGGACAGCACTGGGTTTGTCCTCGGGAGCCGAATGGCAGAGGTTGCGTCAGGGATGCCTGGCAGCTGTGCCCAGTGCATGGCCACCAAGGGCAGGGACAGCCCCTGGGCCTCCTGGGCACAGGCACTGCCTTGGGGCCAGCACCCCAAAGCCCTTCCTCCCAAGGACGCTGGGCAGCGGGGGCCACTGCGCATGGGGGCCTGTCACCGCTGTGTCACAGTGCCACCACCCAGCAACGCAGCAGTCACAATGCCCCAGGGCAGGTTAAAAGGGGCCATCCTCCCGTGTCCAGCCAGTCTGCCAGGCTCGGCCATCGGGACACAGCTGGCCTTGGGGCAGCACCAAGACATCCACGAAGAACTCCTTGAGGAGCCGGTGGAATTACTTGGAGGGGGCTGAGGGAACAAGACCAGAGGCTGCACAAGGCTGCTGGAGGTTCTCTGCTGCAAGGCCAGCTCCTGGCAGGGCCACCTTCCAAGCTCATCTGATGGAGAGAAACTCTTTTCAGCTGGACAGGGGTGGCACAACCAAGGGAATACCTTCTTGAGGAGCACTTCCAAACTCATCTGATGGAGGCCAATCCCTTTCAGCTGGATGGCAGTGGCACAACCAAGGGAGGAATATCTTCTTGAGGAGCACTGCAGAGCTCGCCACCCTCAGCCCCTGCCAAGACAGGGGCAGCAGCCATAAGAAGTAGGATGCAGAAATGTTGCCAGGGGTCCCATTTGGTGCTTTGGAGCACCCACTGGTGTCCTGCCAGGCACGGGAAGGGTTCTTACCCCAAAGGCGGATCAGGCCAGGGGCATGTGGCCACTCTCTGAAGCCCAGGAGATGGCTGCAGGCTGAGGGAGAAGAGGGCTCAGGCATCTTCTGGCAGGCGTGACCAGCCTGTGGGACCAGGAGGCAGGTCTTGCTCCCACACTCAGGGAACAGCCGATCGCCAGCATTGGGGTCAGGAAGGAATTTTCCCCTGGGGTGCATTGGCACTGGTCCTGGGGGTTTTTCGCCTTCCTCTGCAGCATAGAGCAGGACTACTTGTCAGGCGTCCTCCCGTCCCTTTGGGCTGGCTCACCGCCTGCTGCTCGTACACCATGAAGATGGCCTCTCGTGCCCTGCAGCTGGCAGGAGGAAGGTTTTTTTTCCCCCCAGGCTGGGCTGGGAACTGTGCCCGGGAGTTTTTTGCCTTCCTCTGCAGCACAGAGCACCGGCCCCTGGCCAGGGCTCCTTTGGGCCATTCTGGCCACGTGCCTGCTGCTCACGCTCCACCAAGGTGGCCCTCGTGCCCTGCACCCGGGGTACGAAGCCTTCTGCACTCCCAGGGCGACCCCCAAGGCTGGCCCTCGGGGCTTGCTGCTTCTCTGCAGCACTGAGCACATCCCCCTGTCAGGGCTCCTCTGGGCCATTTGGGCCTCAGTCTTGCCTGCTGCTCTTGCACCACCTCCAAGGCGCCACTCGTGCCCTGGCTCTCTCGGGCTCTTTCCCATTGCAAGGTTGTAGTGGCAGCCAGCTCTGCCCTTCCCTTGGCTCCACTTGTCCAGGGCTTCTTGCTTGTGCAAAACAGCCTGTGCTTGGAGCAGCTCCAGGCTTGCTGCACCATCAAGAGCTGCAGCTTTTCAGCTCTCCCTGCAGGTAACACAAGCGCCGGGCAGGCACGAGAGCACTTTTCATGCAGCACTGGCCAAGAGGGACAGCGGAGCAAGTTTGGGAAGGCAAAAAGTGTGCTTGTCATCGATGGGTGTCCTCCTTTTGAAAAGACCCCACAACACTACACACCTCCTCCTCTTCTTCTTCTTCTTTTGGGGGTTCTCAGTCCTGATCCTCATTCTTCATGGGCTCACTCTTCAGGCCTCTATTCCTCGTTCCTCTAGTCATCGTTTTTCAATGACAGATATAAAAAGAAAAGGGAAACAAGTAAATCATCAAGGCTTTTCTCTCATTCTGGTGAATGATTTGGACAGATGGAAAAAATTTTATTTAGCAAATTGCTTGATTGTCTTCTGCAAGTTTAAGTTTATAGTGAGCAAATGCTTAAAAAATTAAAGTGCTCTTGTGAAGTTAGAAAGCAGGTACACTGGTAATACCTCTTCATTGCTTCTCAATGCTTGTATAAACGACAGCCAAATATTTACTTGTTACACGCTATTCCACCATCCCAATACCAGCCCTTCAGCTGCTGTGGCTGCAAATAGTCTGAGTCCTGCTATATTCTGACTAGATAAGGGGGAGGCTCCGTTTCCTACTTGTAAGGAAGCCAGAAGACATCACTATAAGCAATGGGCATAATGTCTATTCGAAACAAATGTGCAATCACCCACCAATTCACACATCTTTTCTGCTAATGCATCCATTAATGTTTTATTTAATAGAACAGCAGCTACAAAATGATGCATTTCAGGAACATAAAGATTTCAAATCACTCTAGGTCAGGCTGGAATAAGGGTGACTTTCCCCTTGACTATAGCGAGGGCTAGACTTCACCAACAAGGTTTCGGAGTCTCTCCTTCTGTATAAAAAATGTCCAAAAAGCTGCTGATGATTTATTGTCTAATGGATTACTACGGGACGAAAAGGTCTAAAAGGAAACAAAATATGTATGATGAAGGGAGGTATGGAATTATTTTACTATGCTATGGCATTACTTTGATTTGATTATACTTCTATTCATTTTACCATGGGTAAAATTTGTATGCCAGGTGACTTTGGTTTGTTTCTGTGATGCGGTATAAACAAACTGGTAAAAAAACTACTGGGTTATGATAGTAGATTGAAAATACATAAAATGGAAAATAATTCTTTTACATTTCAAATGAACCTTGAAATAACTTCTGTATACTTAGTAGTGATACCTAAAACTATACAACATCAGAAATAATGTTAATTGAGAAATGTGCATATTCATTTTTAGCTATGAAAGAAAACATATTAAAAACTTAAAATATGCTGATATAAATGTATGTAACACTGATATACACTGCCTACCTTCCACCTTCCACATTTATGAAACTAAGACCAGCAAAGCACTGGAATAGGTTTGAAATTAAGTTGGAAATTAAGATGTATTTCAGCCCATGGTTGAGCTGGACCCTTGTAGGAAGAGTCAGACTTTTCTTAATTCTTTTCAGAATTTCTCATTACACCAAAGAATTGCACTGTGCTGGAAACCAGCGAGCTGCCTCTCCAGCAAAAGTGTTTTCTAAGTGTAAAGCCATTTATTGAATATAAGCATTTCAGATGTTCATTAGCTTTATTGTATCTTCCCATTTATAATTTTCCTAAGTTTGCAGAGTTCAAAATGAGAACTATGTTCTGTGTCACATTACTAGCAGTTTTACACACAAACACAGTGAATTAACTGTTTTGCTGTAAATCAGTTTAATGGTTTTCACTATAAATGTAATTGGTAATTTTTGTAACGGTAACTAACACTTTATAATACAGTATTTCTATATATAGCAAACAGTTCAAGGGACTTAATTACACAGTGACAGAGACTGTTATGTTCTCACTGTGTAATTTTAAAAATTGTTTTTAACAATAAGGAGCAATTGGAATTTGTCAATTTAGGAGTGACAAAAAATGTTTTTGACTGTAAATGTGGTACTTAAATTGTTGTTTTACCAGTAGACTTGTCACCTTGGTGTAGCTGGATGTCATAAAAATAGTTTAAAACTGTAAATTTAACCATTAAATCTAATGGCAAAACTGTCGTTGACTAGTACTTGTTAAAATGCAGGAAGTAAAAATTAGATGAAGACATAAAAAATAAGCATTAAAAGTGTATTTTAAGGGTTGCTTTAAGTGTATAGCAATTAACACCAATGGAAGTACTGCCATGAAAATGATATGATTTTACACCACAGAAATATTTAAACTCTTAATATTTGGGACCTCACATAGAGAGAAGCAGAGCTCCTTCTCCTGCCTAAAAATGAGGCTAAAGTTTAAAGCACAAAAATAGGTAGTAATCCCTACCACTACAACCACAGCACTGATTTTGGTGAGCAAATCATTATTCCATTGCATCTGTAATACCTTGGACTGTAACTGAAGCGGGAAAAGCACTCAGGGAGCTGCTAGAGAATTAAACACGAAGTAGCCCCTGCTTTCCAAATGCCATATCACTTTGCACTGCGCCAGTGTTTAGGCGAACCGTGACACGTGCATCTATGCTTACACCAGCTATGGCTCATCAACACCAAATATCAGATTTGGGAGGCTTAGGTAAACTAACGCTTCCAAGCACAAAAGAAAAAATGCCTGTGGATTTCCTGGTTGGGAAAATCTCTATTGCTTTATACGGAAAAGTAAATGTAGGACTGCAACTCTGTTTCTACACACTGCATTATTTTGATCAATTACACTACCAATGAAGAATCCTTCTAATCTGCAGGCACTGCCGTTGCTTTCCAGCTAACAGCCTTCCAATGGGCAGACCTGCGCCCAAAGTCTGGGAGCTGCCAAGAGGTCTCACTTCTTCCCCCAGTGCTTCATGAAGCTCAGGAGAGCTCCTGGTCACTCGTGGGCAGCCCTGCCATTCTCCAGCTCCGCTCCGTACACCCACTGGAGGAGCCAGCCCCAGAGCCGAGAGCAGACGTCACAGCATCCAACCACAACTAGCTCCCACTTTGTCACAAGCTGTACCCTCCTGGTTGAGACGGGAAGGGACGGGAGCTGGGCCAGGGGCTGGGAATGGGGTGAGCAAAGGGCAGAGATGATCTCTAAGGAGAATCCTTAGGGAGAGGAGATTTGGGAGACATACAGAAAATGCTCTCGCTGCACATCTGCATCAGTCCTCAGGTCTGCTTCTCGTACTCCAGTCTTCTGAGCCCCTGCCTCATCTTCATTTGTGCTGCTCTGTCATAAGTGAGATGATGTGTCTCTGCTACGTCTACGACAATGTTTTCCATCATGGACAGGGGACCTTAAAGGCTGCCTTAACAATTATATGGTGCTTTGCTCAAGACTCGAGATCAGATTTTGCGATAAAACAGAGGAAAAATTCAACCAGCTCTAGCCTGTCTGTCTATATCAGTGAGGAATTCCTACACAAGAAGTGAATTTAGCAACTGCATTGCTACTTTCGCCTAAGGTATGTAGAAGCTAGTGTGGTCTGTTTAAGAGAATGGTCCATAGCCATGATGTTTGGATCCAGTTAGAGCAATACCTTAAGCAGAGGGTTAAACTGAGGGTTACGCTAGCCTCTGTTCTCTTAAATGAGGGCCAAAATGCGCTGCCAACTACACATAAACAACTCCAACTGACTTCAATAGGAGTTTCCTGTGTGTATCCAGGAGAAGATTTTAGAGCTAAGAGTATGCATCAAAGTCTAAATAGCAAATGTTAGTGAATTGACATTCTGTTTATTCATCATTTTCAAATGTCGATAGGGGTTTCTCTGCCTCATATAAAATGATTTCGTTGACACATTTTTAATGAAGGCTTTTAATTGCTCTTGATATACAGTATTGTACTGGTTGTTTTGCACAGTTGCTTTTGTGCATTTAACCAAATCCCCTGTCTATAAGAAAACCTGCCTACATCAGGGTTTTGGTCATACACAGCCTTTGTCATTGCCTTTGTACAGATGATGCTTTCAACTTTTAGCAGAAAGCATGAAAGGGGAGACCTATATTGGACTTGCAGTATAGACAGAGGAAAAATGGACTTTGTTTTATTGGAAGATGAATCTTTAGTTGCCTTTTGAGAACAGTAGATGTGGTTGTACTGAGGTCCTATATAAGTCACTACCTAATTTCTTGGGGAGAGGGTTGCATTTTTAAAAAAATAGAAGCAGTGGGGCTCAGGTTCATCACAAAATGAGAAGGCCTGTGGCTCACAGTGTCTTTGGAAGGGCGGCTGTGCATCAGTCCTTTTGCTGCCCTAAAAGCCTGGAGCTTGGTTCCCACGAGTGCCCATCACAGGGTGCACCCAGGTGCTCCCGGGTCAGGCTCAGGCTTCTGGCACGCATTTGACCTGACTCTCTTCTGGACAGGGCATGGATGTTTTCAGAAAGGCATCCAACCATGTGATGCATTTGCATATCCACGAAAGACTGCAGTGGCCATGCAGTGAGCTGAGGGCCCGTGGGATAAATCACATTTCTGGGCATTTCATTTCAAACTGTTAATGTTGAAGTAGGGAGTGGCAGGGATGGGACAGGCTCTGGGAAGGCATGGACCGAGTGGAGAGAGGCAGCAGAGAGCACCAGCTTCCCTTCTGCCTCCTCCTATGACCATGCAGAGAATCTCCAACTTCCTTAACCTCGGTACTTGTAATAGCCACATGTCTTCATGGATCAGGTCCAAAAGAATGCAGTGACATCTCCATTCCCAAAGCCAAAACATGAAGAGTGTCTGTCCGTCAGTCTCTCAGTGTGATTTGCAAGCACTATGTGAAAAAAGCAGCAGGACGATTTTGGAAAATGAAAATAATTGCATATATTTTTTTTTATATGCAGAAGTGCATGGGCATATGAATGAATGCCTGCGTGCAAATGTGTATCTATGTATGTATTGTAGGGAAAAATGAAAGCAACATGCAAAATACAGGGGCTAGAAAGAAACTTGACACCTGTATTGGTGGCTAGTTTCTTAGAACCTAGATAACATGCCTCAAATATTAATCAGCTTTTATGTTTCAAATTCTAGTGCTCTTTCATTGCCTTAATAGAGAAAGTCTCCTACTTTGGTATCGTGGAAGGGCTCACATGTAACAAAAATAAACACATTAAATAAATAAATAAATAAACCCAATCTCCTAGGTACTAATTTGCCATGGATTGTATTTAAGTCCTCATCCATTATGTGAATTAGAAGTGAAACAAACACTGGCATCAATACTCTATTGCAGCCAGACCAGCCTGAGATCCAAGCAAGCGTGTGTCCTGGACAGTTTGTATTGATGCTGTCCTGAGTATCACACTCATCAATAATGGAAATAATTGCATTTTAATAATTAAAAAACCCCCATCATTTTCACAGAGGTAGAAATGATGACTTTGTTCCCTCCCTGCAGTTTATCTACCTTCTAATGACAGGAATGATTCACCAAGCAGCTCATTTATGAACAGACAAATGCACACAAAGAAATCTGCTTTTATTCAGATGAAAGAGTATCAAATGTCCCTTAAATATCAACTTAGCAATACACTGCATTGGGAGCTCTGAAATGAAAGGTGAAATGTATGGAGGAAGAGTAGCCACTTCCCTCCTGGTCCTGTTTTTGCTACTGTCCTGATAATGGGTCAAGACAAGTCATGGAAATTCTTACTCTGATTATTTTGCTTTGAACTTTTTGGACTAATTTGGTGTTCCAACACTAAAACCTTCAAAAAATGGGGATGCGTAATAATGCAATAATATCTTGCTGGATACTGACTGAGTCTGTGCAGTATTTTAATGTGGATCTGGATAAAATCTGGATAAAAAATTTTGTCTCTGGGTTCTCAGGCTCTTTTGGTTTTGGAAGTCTTAGTTCTTTATCTATTCTCTCTCTCTCCTTTGTTTTTCTTAATTCTTTTATGTACTTTCTGTGCAGAACAGTCTTGAATTTGTTTTGGAGTCTTAGGTCTCTGTTATGTAGAGCTAATTAAATCACAGCATCAGCATGGTCATAATCTTGCCCCAAGTTACCTTCTCACTACTTTTTTTGGTGCTAGACAAGCATTGAGCGTATTTTGCCCAGATTGTGGCCTTTATCTGGGATTTTGCAGATTAAGAATATCCTAAACTGACATACCCAAAAGTCTTGGAGACCCCAATTCCTGAAAGTGGAAAATAAATACATTAATAGAAAAGAAACAAAAGGGTCAGAAAATTCGCTTTACTTTCTGGAGACTTTCTTCTACTGATTTGAAAAACTGCAGAATGAGGAATAGGTGGATTGCCTGGCCTCTGCAATAGCCAGTGTAGTTGAGATTCTTGCTCACTTGCTCCCTCCCTTTTGACTACAGTCCTGGTTGAAACTGATGAAGATGATGAAGATAACATTCAACAAGAAGCTATGCATGAAACTCAGAATAAACTGACATAAACTTCAGAAGCTTATGGCTTTCTGCCTTCATATGGGCCAGTAGCTGAAATAATGTCCAATGAAAAGTCCTTTAAAAATGTGTGCTAAAATTTTCCACTGAAGTGGCAGTTTTTGAGATGTCTTTCACTTTTTCACATACTTGAAGTCAAATACATGTATTTTATAAAATATTTATAAACTTTCTTCACTGCAAATCAAAAATTTTATGACAGCTCTGTCCTAAAGATGCCTTCATTTTTATCTTTTGCAAAAACAAACTCAAAAAGCAAACACTTCTGCTAGTTCCAGCAAATAGAAATAATCTACACCAATGTCTGGAACTAAGTGGATAGATAAATACTTTGCCACTTCAGGCCTTTAAAAACATAGGCCTCTGGACCAGTATTTATTTGTAATGTTGTGTTTGTCTATATAACATTAATATATTGACAAAACCGTCACCTGTATCTCAAAAAAAAAAGTTGTTCCTTTATGTTAGAAACACTTTTTGTTAGCTGCAAAAGCAAAATCTAGATGAATAAAACCTATTCATCTAGATTGCTATAAAGCCTATGCTGTGGCTGTATAATCTATACTAAAATTTCAAGTAGGCAGTTAAGAATTTAAATCCTTATTGAGATTAAAATTAGGAGTACCAGATATCAACATAAATATTCACTTGCAAGCAAAGGATATTCTCTCTCTGAGCAAAGGATGTCCCTTCCATTATGCCAAAATGAATAACCTAAACCCTTTTTTGTTTCTTTGCACTCACTGTTTAGCTTTGTGTCATACCTATTTCTCTCCTTAAAGCTCCTTAACAGATTAATTCAGCAGAAATAAGCGCCGTATTGTTGATTACATAAATGATTCCGGATGTTTGACATATTTAATTTGACAGAATGGCACAAATTGCAGCCTCACCCTGTGCTTTGCTGGTCCACATGCACCAGGACCACCTCTAGGATCGTTAAAAGTTCAGTTAATTCAGTAGCACTTTGCACGGAAGAGTTTTGCTGCAATGATTAGGTGTTCAAAGATAGCAGCAGGCCCTTCCCTCCCCTTTCAGACTGCAGTGAAAGTGAACAAATAAAGAAGGGGGGGGAAAAAATGAAAGGACCTGAAGAGAATAAAGAACAAGGGTGATGGGGTAAGATGGATTACTTGAATTTTCCACCAATCCCTGAACAACACATTGGCTAAAGCATTGATTGATGAAGTATTTAAGTCGTCAATCTCCCATCACACGCCTTTTTACAAATGGCTGCAGAAAGGGGCTGACATCGAGGTGGTATCAATGGAAGTTGGCTTTGCTACAAAATATAAGAAAGACCTCTAGTCCACAATTTGCGCTCTTGCAAGACGTTCAATAACCACTTTCGATGGCCACTTTGCCAGCAAATGTTTCACTTAAAATGTCTGTACTCCTTACTCAGGACTGCTGTCCACCTCTAAATTTATAGGCCTTTACTATGGGAAGATTTACTTCTCTTTAGGTTTTGGTCAGTTCTTGGTTCAGTTTTTGGTTATTTTTCCCCCATGCAGACTGTTTTTCAGTTTACATGGAGGTTTTCTTGGTGGGTACTGGTTTTTTTCCCATTCTTTAAAATAATCAGAACCAGTTGTCGTCTCTTAAGTGATGTTTTAAAACAGTGAACAAGTCATAGCCAGAAACCTGTGTTTGATTGAGAAATCAGCTTGTTCTGACTTTTTATTTCCTTGCCCTCCTTCACTTTTCTTGTTCATCGACATTAACTTAAAAATAGATGACTGCACAGGACCTTAGTTTAGCATCTGCAGAAGCTGTTCCTCCGGAGACAGGTCACTTCTTGGTTGCTGTCAGCATCACACCATTTATTCCCTGAAGCCCCCTTCTTCTTATTATTCCACGGGCATATGATAAATGTAAGGAACAGCTCATATCAAGGGAAAGACAGCCAAGCAATGCAGATTCCATGAAGGGGAAATGAAAAAAAAAAAGCCAACAAAAGAGAGTACATATCCCAGCATGAAAGAGCATCTTGATTTCAAGTTTTCTTTCAGGAGTCGTTAATATTTTATGAGACCACACAGAGTGTTCCTCCAGTGACATTTTTCTAAATAATGTAATGTGCAGTAAAGTATCAGAGAAAGGGGAGGAGGAGGGAAATCGCCTTGTTTACACTAAAAAAAAAAGCATTTGAAACCAAGCATTCTCAAGGTTGACTGGTCCTGACTCCAGAGCCCCAACCTTTTGTAGGGTCAACACTTACCAGTGGAATAGTGCCCAGGAATAAGGGGAGTACTTTAGTTTTTTTTGGTTTTTTTTCTTTTCTGTTTTACTTTTTTTCCTTTTCTTTGTTCTTTTTTCCTTCAGGACAACCTAAGTATATATTGCAAGCTCACTAGGCTCCCTTCTCTGTGTCAGTAAAATGTGATGAGACAGGGGATGTCTACAGAAAACTGCAAAAGAAAGACTGGCAAAAGCACAGTGCCTCCTGTTTTCTTCTTTCTTGGCCCTGTCCTGTATGGGAGCTTTTCTCAGAAGCAGATTTTGCTCTAAAGCTCTGGGTGCAAACACCTGTAGAGTTTAAGGAAATCTGTGAGTAACTTACAGAACAGGTCCAAGACCTCACAGGTCTCCCAGTGCGGTGGTAGCTGACAATAACTCAGAAACCCTACTCTGGCCCAAACTGAACCCCCAGATCCTCTGCTTTATAACAACAAAAGTTGTTGTTATAAGGAAGAGAGAGTCCAAACTTTCAATACTACTCCAGGTTTTAGTTTTTGAGTCACACATTTTCCTGACCTATCTGGGGGCTTTCACTCTGAAGCAGGTACAGGTTTTCATTATGGTGTATTGAGCGACCATTCCTCAGTTAAACCATTTGACTTTGCAAAAAGCAACAGGGTAAAAGCATTCATGTAAGAGTTGAACTGGCATGTTGGTAATTTGACAGCTTGTAATGTCCCTGTTTATGCTAGCTCATGTTGATCTGAGGTCTTGGTGACTTATCTTGGTCTCTTAGAATCTTAAATTTTAGGAGAACAAAATGAAATATTCTGCTTTTTTATTATTAATTTCACACTTCCAACCCTAATGGGCCTTCCGGACCTGGCCTTCTGAAAATCTGTGTTCAGGTGTACAGAGTAGGTCTTTGAAATCAGTATAATACAACAAATATAAAGTATTATTATACTGCATGTGGATCAGCATAGTGCTAATTAGTAAAAAATATTGCTTAGAAAAGACTTATTTTAGAATGTACTAAAATCTAAGTAAGTGGGGAATTGAAGAAATGACCATGAAAAGTGTAACTTGTGTAACACAGGATTGAAAAATTATACTGACTTCTGTTTTAAATAAGCAAAGTATTGGCATCGAATCATGATAGAAAAACACAATCACTCAGCAGCAAATTGCACGTGTTTTCCTCCCTTTGAATTATTCAGACAGGCACAAGTTAGTGGTCACCATTGTTGTACAGGTACACACTATATGGGACCAAAGTGAATATAATGTACTGTAGCAGTAAAGTGCGGAGTGAATCAGACAACTTGTACAAAGCTGCAACTAAATTTATTGTATTAAATAAGAATCTAGCTCACCACTGCAGTTTATATAAGCAGTTAAAATGGTTTGCCTCTTCCCGTTACATGACAATGTAATCAATGGAATAAATCACTGGCTGGCAGAAATCCTACGTCTGAAATATCTCACACATTTCCTATGGCACAGCAGAAATCTTCATGGGGAAATAGAAAGCTGAGGAAGTTGATAAAAAGCATTTGTATAGACTGCTGTTACTGAGAATTGCACCCAAGTTAGGAGTTAAATTGCACGAGCTTTGATTATTCAGACAGACAAAATATATGTAACCTGCTCTTAAGGTATGCGGTGTTGCATCAGATACAGCAATTACATCATTACACCCCAGTCCTGCAAACAATTCTACATTCATATGCTTATCTTCACTAATAGGAGTAGTTAATTGATTCAATTATTTTTACTACTCCTGGAAATAAAATTAAGATGCACTTGACACGTTTGCAAAATTCAAGATCTGTAAAGCTGCTTTATCTGTACTTTTCTTATTTTGACATGTTTATGGATAACACGCAAGTGTGTGGTGACCAAGGTAGCTGTTCAACTGAGGGTGTACATGGGAAAAAGTCGGAAAAGAAATTCTGGAACAATTAATGTCAGTGGGAATTTCGCGATGTTTTTGTCCTATGATTCAAAACCAGAAGAAATGGATCAGTTGAAATGTTTCTAGTAATTTATTCAAAATATCATGACAAATGCTTTGGAATATGATAAAACAAGATAGATGTAGATAGCTGTTTAGCTGGTAAGGTTATCTGATGACGTTTCCCTTCTCCACATGTGACAATTTCAGCAACAAAATAGTTGTCTTACCTTGATCTCATTCACACATGTGGTTTCTCCAACATCTTCTTCCTGCTTTAGGAGGTAGTATCTCTTTGTGCATTTGTTCCACTACCCTCTAACACACTTCTGAAGCTGGCTGCTTTTCAACCATTATCCTCCTTGTTCCTAATCCAACCTTCATACTTGTTCCATTGTTTTACTTTATAGTGAACAGCCTGTTGAAATCTCATCCAGCTCCACTTCTATTCATTCATCTCCACTGTCGTTCCTCACATAGTTTTCAGGGTGAAGTTTACTGCTTTCCACCTGAGCTCTCTTCAGGTGCTGCTGCCATTTCTATCCCAGCACTGCTAATGAGCGCGTCCTAATTGGCCCAACATCACTCCCCACAGAGCCTTCATGGCCTGGGAAATATTGAATGGCAGCCTGGTCAGACCGAGGGTAGATTTTTAAAAACCATTTTCATTAATTTTCTCCCCTATAACTACTCAATAATAGTGATGAAATAAATAAATATATTGAATCAGAACCTAAATTCACTGGGTCTTAATTGGTGTGTCCTGAGTGAATCTATGCCAATGTGTAATGAATCTATATTGCTCTTCACAGATATATTGCCTACTGTATCTGGCCTTCTTGCTGCTGCACACTGAGGTGGAGTAGACTGCACGGCTGGTTTGTGTAACCACAGTTTTGTTTAGTTGGCGTGTTAAAAAATAATTAACTATGTGTAATAAAAGCCAGTTTCCTTGCATAAGCTTTAGAGCTGGTTTAAACTCAGAAGGCATCATCATGATAACCGAGCCTGACCACTTGTGTGAAACAGGCTGGTGAATTTCTAATGTGAGAGGACACCTGCTTAAGAAAGAAGGTGGGGAGGGAGGGTAATCTTGTCATCTGCTGTAATTCTTTTTCAGATAAAACTTGTGCACTAAAGCTGATGACATTGCTAGAACTAGACAGGAGTTAAATTAGGCAACTGTAATATTTCATTTATAGCATCCGAGTTCTTTGCTCCCACAACTAAAGGCACGTACATTAGGAGCAATGAAGCCTTTTCTTGATTCCAAATATCTGTGACATCTTAGTATTTTAATAATCTGTACATTTTTCTTTCCTAAAATGAATCTGACAAAGTTTGACCTACATCTTCCCAAAAGGAAGCTCTGAATTTTGACCCAATAACAAGAGAAGTAGGACACAGATCCCACCTCCTTTTTCAGACAGATATCTTTTAGCAGGAATTATGAGGAGAATCCACCTGTGACACGATAGTAAAGATCAGCGGAGTAATGGGTAAGTGGTTAAGATTTCGTGGTGTTCATAATGTCAAGGATTGCATTTGTTCAATGGCATGGGCTTAAGCTGCTAGCCAGTGGAGCCTGATAGTTGAGCTCATTGCCATGCTGACGAGATGCTCAGCTAGTTAAAGGAAAATAGTTTGTAGCATGTGGAAGGGTGTTTGGCTCTGTTCAAACCAGATTCCTTTGTGAAGAGTCAAAGATGTATTTTTCAAAGTGACACAGATGGGATTTGAACTAGAATTTTCCTGTCTGAAGAAGCGTGGGAAAAATGGGCATGTGAATTAAAGCAGGCTGAATGTTTCTTTGTGCACTGAAGTTCCTATTCCATATTAAAAATGATTTTTTGTACTTAACTCTGAGTTAACTTTGACCGATGGACAGACCTTTATATTTGATAATCAAATGTAAATCACATCAGCTAAAAGTTCCAAGACATAAAACTTAATTTGAAATATGCAGCAGCAGCTCTTTTTAGTGAGGAATTAATGGAAGCTAGACATGCAAATACACCATAAATAATCTAATTTTTTTCTTTTTACCTTATGTCTAACTTTGCCCATTAAATATAGTAACATGTATAATTGGTGGTAACTTTATGTTATTTTGCCCCATTTCTTCACCAATTTTAGAAGAATGATGATTAAGCGGTTCTTAATTTGAATATAGGTGACTAGGGCCTATTTCTGTTGACTTCACTCGAGTTCACTAAGAAATAAATGGCAAGAAATCACACAATCATAGCCCGAGCTGTAAGTCATCAACTGTGAGCAGCCGGGTGAAGGTTTCACACACTCCTGAAACTTTGATCTTTCCTTGGGTCTGTCTGCTTGCTTAAGTCTGCTTTAAAGGGCAACCCAATGCCAAAAATAGTTGGCATACAGTTGCTTCCTTGACTTCCCTCATACGTGAGGCACATTTACCAATCCGGTGAGCAGGCATGTGTTGTTACACCTTCTAAGTCTTCACGGTCTTGCAGAGCAAACATTTCAGAGGCCAACAAGCTGCACTCCAGCCTCTCTTAGACGCCACCAAGCACCCTTCCCTCAGCTTTGGCCATGAATACCCAAGTTATCTCTGTGGCAGTTACAGCCTGTAGACCTGTCCTTGTCAATGCAGGGACAGGGCACCACTGGGGCCCTGTACTGGACAGAAAGCAGCCAGACCCATGCTTGCTCTGAGATTCTGGGGCTTTCCCTCTGGATACTGAGATGCTGAGGGAATTCTTAGGAACAACCTGTACGGAAATACCTGCACAAATGACAACAGGACTTACAAAGGTGCAGACAATCTGGCTGGCAATGACACTCAGGACATATGGAACTCTGTAATGCCACTGGTAGAGTTGCTCTCCAGAAGTGGGTTGCATTTTAAGGTAAGGGGTAGATTTATATTTAAACTGAGGCCAGGGACTTCGTATTTTTCCTTTTTCCCTTCGAAGACCGCATAGGATTCAGCTTTGTCATTCACATGGGTCCAAACTCCCAATAAACAATTGTGGTTATGAGATAAGATTTTAACCCAAAACCTCTTTCTCCTTCCGGTGAATGCTGCTTTGTGCTATTTGGAGACAGCAGCATTTCCAGATAAATACTGCCTACATTACTTAGGTGATTAAGAAGTTGCAAAGAAGGACACCTTTTTCTCTACGGAGGAAAAGGTGGAAGGATGAGACTACCCTTCAGTTCCTTTAAAATAGAGTATGAGGGAAAAAGCTTTCTTCATAGAACCAGAGAATCAGAGAATCAGAGAATCACAGCACCACAGAATGGTAGGGGTTGGAAGGGACCTCTGTGGGCCATCCAGTCCAACCCCCCTGCCAAAGCAGGGTCACCCAGAGCAGGCTGCACAGGACCGCGTCCAGGCGAGTCTTGAATATCTCCAGAGAAGGAGACTCCACAACCTCCCTGGGCAACCTGTTCCAGGGCTCTGTCACCCTCAGAGGGAAGAAGTTCTTCCTCATGTTCAGACGGAACTTCCTGTGCTTCAATTTGTGCTTGTTGCCCTTTGTCCTGTCGCTGGGCACCACTGAAAAGAGTCTGGCCCCATCCTCCTGACACCCACCCTTCAGATATTTCTAGGCGTTTATAAGGTCCCCTCTCAGCCTTCTCTTCTTCAGGCTGAACAAGCCCAGCTCCCTCAGCCTTTCCTCAGAGGACAGATGCTCCAGTCCCCTCATCGTCCTCTTAGCCCTTCGCTGGACTCTCTCCAGTAGCTCCTCATCTTTCTTGAACTGGGGAGCCCAGAACTGGACACAACATTCCACATGGGGCCTCACCAGGGCACAGTAGACGGGAAGGAGAAC
>Ga0065711_1039856_pt1 | contig 17447 bp, 5 predicted proteins | sample Hoacrofraction12_FD_59098 | JGI IMG/M metagenome (GOLD analysis project Ga0065711, IMG submission 59098) | Hoatzin crop microbial communities from Cojedes, Venezuela - Epithelial fraction 12 v2 (version 2) | ecosystem: Host-associated > Birds > Digestive system > Esophagus > Crop | place... | reverse complement strand
GGGGGGGAAAGGAGGGAAAAATAAAAAAAAAAGAGAAAGAACTAATTAATTAAATAACTGGCTAAAGGGATGAAGTATATGATTGATAGATAATATTAATGATGTCCTAAAGCCAACGATTCAGTCATGACTTGCAGCAAATATTCCAAGAAAAGCAAAGTTTACCAGGTCACCTATATCAAGGGAGTTGCATTTAGACTTGAATCTGTACACAGCAAACTTCCAGAATAATCAGGATAATGGAGAGTTTATCTTGCTGGAAGAAATAAAAACTTTGGCTCATTAAAACTGGAAAATTAAGGTCTAAGTTTAATATGAGTCTTCAATCTAAATGTATTTGGGGTCTGGAAAAGCAGAAAAGATAAACACTAGGAACATATGTGAGCTGTTTAAACTACAAGTAATAAGAAGTAATGGGTATAAACTGGCCATGAATAGACTTAAAATAGAAAGAAAATGCCTTCTTTACTGTTAGAATTGCTATGGATTTTTTCTAATGAATGGGAACATGTTCAGCTATTGAAGAGAAGCTTGCTTGACTTATACATGGCATTGCCCATGAAAGCAGAGGACTACAGTCAGCACCTCAGGAAGCCTGTCCGAGTTCTACATCCTAATCACCTGACTGGAGAGCAGGTCACAGTACCATAATACCACTCCCACTACCACTCCCACTACCACTTTTGCACATAGGCAAAAGTAGGGACTTCACGCCCTTTCCCAAAGCATGTATACACCTCTCTGGAGCCAGTAAATAGGGTGCATCACAGGAACTGTAATTCATTTATAATATTCCTGCCTGAATCATTTGTCTTAAATCTGATTGAGACTCATAGTGCATAGGGTTTCTCTGTGCGTCTTCTACAGCCAAACTATGGTGTTACATGCAAGGTAAGTTTTCTTCAACTTGGTGTAGACAAAGTTTTTCTTCTGGAGCTCTGTGCAATACCTAGTGTATACTTGTCAAAAATTCAGAAAAGAATTCATAAAAATCACTGTCTGTATATAAATCATGAAGTGAAATTAGAATGGTATATTTGTCAATTTACAAATCTTTGGAAAACCCACAAAATTACTTCCAAAACAGGAAAAAAAAATTTGTGGCTTATGTTCTCAAATTCGACATACACTCATAATAATGGGACAATATTTAACAAGCCCAGATGTCAGATTCTGCACCTAGGATGGAGTAATGCTGGGCACAAGTATAAAATCGGAGAGGAGTGGCTGGACAGCAGACCTGCAGAAAGCGATCTGGGGGAGCTGGTCAGTCACAGGCTCAACAGGAATTAGCAGTGTGCCCTCACTGGAATTAGCAGCCAAGAGGGCAACCCGCACCCTGGGTTGCATCAAACAGCATAACCGGCTGGCCGAAAGAGGTGATTATCCTTCTGTATTTAGCATTGGTGTGGCCTCACGTTCAGTACTGTGTGCAGTTCTGGGCCCCACAACTGAAGAAGCGTGTGAAGGTACTCACATGCGTCCAGAGTAGGGCAACAAACCTGGTAAAAGGCCTGGAAGAAATCTCCTATGAGAAGCGGCAGAGGACTCTGGATTTCTCTAGTTCAGAGAAAAGGCAGCTGAAAGGCCCCCTGCTTTCCTGGAGATGGCTGAATGCCTGCCTGTTGATGTGAAGCAGTGAATTAATTCCTTGTTTTGCTTTGCTTGCATGTGCAGCTTTTGTTAATTTATTAAATTGTGTCTGTCTCAACCAACGAGTTTTTGCATTTTTACCATTTGGATTCTCTTCTCTATCCCTCTGCGGGAGTGTGCATGCAGCTGTGTGGTGCTTACTTGCTTACCAGGGCTAACTCTCACTAGGCAGTTGTATTCCTTAGTGTTTAGTGAAGAGGTTTACTAAACAATACCCAGAATAACTTTTACTTTTTTTTGAGGACAGATATCAAAATTGCAACTGCAGAAACAGATGGTCACATAAAGAAAAGAAGTTACTGAAATATAATGTAATACTGAGTACATTTTAAAATGTAAATCCTGATTATGTTAAACATTGGTGCCAACTGTTTCAGCCTGAAAACTACACTTATTTCTGCACCCTGGAAATCAGCAGGTGCTACTTGTTCTGCTAGTATTAAATTATGAACAGATAGTTTTAGATGGGCGTTCCAGCTGTCTTTAGCTCTGGGACAAGCAACATACGCAAAAAAGTACTATGAAAACCTGAAGAAGGAAGTGTGCAGATGGAAAGTTTTAGTTTGACTAAATGAAAAAAAAGAAATTTTAGTTAAATTCCTTTCTCATTCAACTTTCACCAATCTTTTCTATTGCACATTTACCAGTACATACTTTCACTTGATAATATGAGTAAAGACTTTTTACAGTAGTCAGATGTAAAACGCTACATATAAGTTGCTATTTTTTCCATAAATGCCAAAAAAACCACTGCCATTTTTCTACAAATGCCTTAAAAAGATAATCTGTATTGTCTTAGCCTGATTTAATTTCCACACATATTTTTATTTATGTTAATACATCATGGTACAGCAAAAACCACACTGTAGCTACTCAGAGGCTCAATGGAATACGAATAAAAATATTAGATCAAAAAGAAAAAAAACGGAAAAAAAAGACAAATCAAAAAAAATCCACCAGATTTTCTCTTTGAAGAAGTTATTTGTCATTGCAAAGTACTAATTCGGGGAGATTCTAAACAACAGTGTTAAGATCTTCTTTTACCCTGTATCATATTGTGTCTGGTAATAACACTCATGTATACTTCACTCATTTTCTCAGGAATCATGAAGAATTCACTAGACTATAAGTAGGGGTATGAGAAACTGAAACTCTTCTCTTAATGAATGTTACAGAATAGTAATGCACTTGTCAGTCAAGGATAAAATTTTATATTTTTTTCTCCTTAAGAAAGAAAATTGCTTTTCTTGAATGTAACTACTGTCAAATGGAATGTTTGTTTTCTTCCAGGGGAAAAAAAAGAAAAAGTACATCTAAGAACTTTATCTTTTCACAGCTACCAGTTTTGGGATGCATGGGGAAAAATATGCAAGAACACAAACCCAACCTCCTCATCCTTCTTAGTCGTTGTTTAACCAGCTTGCCTACTGTCATAATAATTTTGTCTCTTTTCTTATGAATTCAGTGTTCCTGTCAATCACATTTAAGCACACTGCAACAGTATCAGCTTTTATTTTTAGAATCTTCATGGCCTGAAGTAGTGTGTGCTCCAAATATTGCATGCAATTCCCTAGTGATGCTGTTCTAAGAATCTAGAATACAGGTCAATCTTGGATCCATCTGGAGGTAACATGGGGTTTTTGGTAGTGGAACTTGTTTCTGCTTAGATCTGAGTGTATGCTGATTTGTCTGTTTGTTCTTTCACATGAATAAATATGGAAAAATGTGTGTTAGGAGGTATGGAAAGTACATTTGACTAAAGACTGAATTTCAATAAAATAGGTTCAAGTAAAATAAAAATAATAAAAAAGTCAGTACACCTTTGCTAAAGGAAATATTTGAGAAATATTGAGACAGTGACACCCAAATGCAACTTTTGAATTTGAATTGTTATTTTTCTCATGAGAAATAATTAATTTATTAAGAAGAAAAAGGGAAAAGGGGAAATATTTCGTAGCTTCCAGCTTCATTTCCGTTCAGCAATAAGTGACATCAAGATAATATGTTATGCCTTGTAAAGAATTTTTTTTTCTGTTTGTTTCTTCAGGTTCTTGGGTATACATTTGGTTTGACAAGAACTGTTTTCTATGATTTGACAATTACCCCAGTAAACCCAATATTTACTCAACTTTTTACCCAATACGTTTTCTGAGCAATGAAAGAAAACATTTTCTCAACAGGTATCATTAACAGCCCATATTTGGAAACACTGTATTTATTGTGTCTTTGCTTAAAATTAGCATATGGTTAAATCAAGTCATAGAAGGAAGGACTGCAGAAAAATAGATTGACTTATTTTCTCCGTGCAAAGAATATCTGTAATGCCATAAAACTAGCAGTAACACCACTTTCCTATCTTCCTCCTTCCCACACTATAAACTAAGGCTGTCAGCCCCTCTTTGCTTCAAGAGAGAACTGTCTTCCCTACGGAGCACAACAGAGTCACAATCTGTTGGTGCTATGGTTGTTAAGATTCACTGTTGAAAGCTGACAGCTCCTGCAGATCAACTCTTCTAGGAGCACTGAGAAAGAATGACCAAAAAATGTACTCAATGCATGAAATTACCTGATATTATGTACATACCTGTCTCTTTTTCTTTTTAAAGCTTTACGGGACATTTCAAAGTTCTAGACGTTAGAAGGGGACACTGTTAGCATTTCCTGCTATATATTAGGCAAAGCTAAAGCTGCAGATCAATTTAGCTTAATGTTATGATGTAAATTCTGAAGAGAAAGGAGTATTCAGCCAAAGTGATTAGCTTGCTGTCTCCTGGTTTGATATAGAAGGCTCCTGAAACTTGTTGATTTTACACAGCTGGTGCCAGATTGGGGAAATTAATGTTTTATTAGTATAGATTATTCAATTCTATTTACATTACACGAGTAATATTTTTTTCGAAATAAACCCAAATCAAAGCAAGAAAAAAATAACTAAATAAAACCCTGGAACATTTCTTCTGCATATTGTAGTATGGAGATCACGGAACATTTTTTTCCTTTCATACTATTTTTCAAGTGAAATTTTGATTGAAACAAATGTATATGAGGTATATTCAAGCTCAAACTCCTTTGTGAAGTAAAACACGTGCTGTGGGTCTCTTTAAATGGGTTTAAAGTGAACATAAAAGGACCTAGGAATTACCAGTTTCATTGACTGGTATGATTCCACAACATTATTTTGTCAGAACTTGTAACTAAAACAGTATAATATGTAGGAAATCAAAGTAGGGTATCTGGATATCTTTGCAACTTTTTATTTTCAATGGCACCTTTCAAATGTGTGTATTTCTTTTGTTTAATTTTTCCTTTTTTTTTTTATATGTTGACTAGTTTTATCTCTGATTCTTGTGTTTCATTTTGATGGCTAGATATATATTTCTATCTAACCAGACCCTTGTCATTTTTATTGTAAATGAGATTTAATAAAGTTCTCATTATTGAAGTTTACATAGTGTTTTTTTCTCTCTCAAGTATGAGTCAACAACTGAGAGAACCCATTCTTAATTTTTAATATTTTGTATGTGTTCTTAAATTAACCTCAGTTTCTCATTCTTATGCCAGTTTTCTTCCTTTCTTCTTCCTCCTACATTGTGAGCAAATTTAGCATAAAAGCTGAGATGGAACACTTTTATAAAACAATGTTACCATAGCAGCAAAAAGCAATTTCAGTTTATCACATATAGTAAAAATAAACGGTGAGTTATGCAGGATTCTTATCAGCTACAGAGAAGCCAATCAGACAAAATCAATCTGCATCAGTAATGAAAGAATACACAAAGACAAACCTATAGTGGTGACGAAATTGTCCTATCATTTCCCAAGAAACTAAAAGCTGCTTGAAATGGTAGTGAAGATACTGCAGGGTTTACAGATAATACTTGGTTGTTTGTAACATCTGATATTTAAAAAAAAAGTTTGTTGGTGCTTTCTTGTACACATCAGCACCTCAGGAAGAGTATCATATTTGTTGTATACTAATTAGTCTATCAAGATATTGAAAGGTTATTTTTTGCTTGTTCTTATTAATTAACATGTATAGCATCAGTGACTGGAGATATATTTGGAACAAAGCATCATTTTTGGGTCTGATATATTCTAAGAAATTTCTATTCTGCTCACGGAGGGTTTTTTTTTTAATTCAGGTATTAAATTCCAGCCAAGAGATATCACCCAAACAAGGATAAGTAATGAGACATTACTGGGCAAGTGGAGTTCATTTTGAGTGCCAGGTGAATTAATATAGGCTTATGAATGAATGACAAACTTACTGTGAAAAATAATATATATTTCATCCATCTCTTCTTGAAGTTTCTACTGGGATAGTGGAATTGAAACTATAATATGTCTTCAGTGGTCAAAGAGACCACATATAGAGGGGATACTTTAAATGAATACTAATTTTTAAGAAATCACTGGATTGCATTCATTTTTGCCAATTACAGAAATTCGATGGTGCATGAATTACTGTGTTGGATTCCCTGTGTATAGACTTTCAGTCTTTGACTATCTGTGGGGAGTGAATCAGGCCCGGTTTTGTCATTAAGAAGGTTCAAAACAGGTGTGTGGTGAATACACATTACTCAGAGCTGCATACATATGTGTTTTCTGTATAAAAACAAACCCACACATAGAGTTCTGTTCATAGTTCAGAAATGTTCAATCAAAGTAGCTTTAGTTATTCAGTACCTTCACGATGGAGTTCTCTGTAGAGGTGATGAGTTGGATAATCATTCTCTTTGGGACTGTTAGAAAAAAAAAAAAAAGACTATTCTGGTCATCATTAATTTGCTTTCCAAACATCACATATTTTCGTTTGGAACTTTCAACTGCTATTAAATTGTTACTTTTCCCTGTGACCTGGCACTGAGGAAGGTCTGCTGCTAAATATAGGTTGCCAGAATTTAAGCATAGCTCTTACAGGAAGAGGTAATGAAAATGTTCACTTTCCATTACTTCCATTCTGCTCGGTTGGGTTTTTGTTTGGTATTTTGTCTTGTTATGGTTTGGTTTCTTCCAATTTCTGTTTGATCATAATAGGTTGTCTCAAATACAGGATCATAGCAAATAGTGGTTAAACAAACTCTCTGGGATCAGACAGTCTGGCTGATTTCCAACAATCTTATCGTATAATCCCATCCACATTTTCATCAAGCTCCATCTTAGAATGAGATAAACTGTTAGCCCCTGGTTCTTTTCCCTACTCCCTTTCATAGTTATTTTACAATCTTTCTCTTTCCATCAAAAAAATGAAAAAAACTCCACAAAAACTGATTTCTACCAACGATGTTAAACTTTGAAAGGCAAAGTTAGTAGAGACATGTAATTTCAACTACATAAAAGCAGACCCACAACAATCTTATTGCAGGAAGGAGAGGTGAGGTATCTATTTTAAAGATTCTTTCCTCATTGGAGCCTGTTTCTGCAATTTTCTAAAAATGTGCAAATAAATAAAAAATAAAAAATTCAAATGCAGTCATGTAATGATGGTGAAAACAGCAAATTCTGTCTTCTTTCCAACTCTTATGACTCCTTTCAATACAAAAAATTTTACTCTTCTGATCTTGTTTCTTTTGAAGACTTATCTCAAATGTTTTGTTTTTGTTTTTTTTTTTTTTTTCTGGTGCAAACCCTCTCTCAGTTTCTCAATATGAACTTAAAACATAAACAAACCCCAAAATACACTGCCCATCCATTCTCTTTTCTGTCCTTTTTACATTCTCTCTCCCTTTCATCTTGAGATCCACTGACTGAAATTTTGCCCTGAATTTCTCTGCACTGAACCTCTTTCATATCCTCTCTCATTTGACATTTACTCTTTTGGGCTATCATCTATCTCAGCCTGTCTGACATTTCATTCTGGGTGGTTCCTTGTCAGCTCAGTGTGAGTATGCTAAAGACAGAATTGTGCAGTACTGTTCCCGTCTTTTTTTATATATGTTATGCCTGGATATTATAGAATCTCTTTCTGGTTTAGCTTCTCTGCATTAGATAAAGCCTACTAATTATTTCTTCAATACATTTAATTACGAAAAAAAATCTCATTAAGAGAAAAAAAAATAACAAAATATTTTTCTATATGCTGACATTTTCTAACATTTAGTATACTGCTCTAGACAGCCCTTCAGGCATCCCAAAATGAAGATGACTAAATTTCCCTTTTCTGTCTTACTTGCATTTCCTGGAATCTCCGATTCATCTCTCATTTATGTAACTAGCTTCAAACTCTCACCTTCAAAGTCCTTCACAGTGTCATTGTGGTTTTATATTAGATTTGTCCTTGATCATTTTACTGTTTTTTATGTAAACAAAATATAAGTTCAGATTTTTTGGCCTGTTTTTTTCAAACTGACCAAAAGTGTTTCTAGAGTATTATCCTAGGCTTTCCCATTGTTATATGATAGCTGAAAAGTGGAGGACTGCTCTTCTAAAGTACTTCTACAAATTAGACTTTGAACTGCTTGATACTTATGATTTCATATCGACCTTGGTTATTTGATACTATTTTAGTCCTTTTTTTCTACTTAAACTATCTTGGATTTAATATTACAACATGCTGTTAATCTACATTTCAAAAAGTGAGAGCTTTGTTTGTATTAATCTTTTCCTATCTTACTATAATCACTAATTTATAACTACCACAGACACCTGATAGTGCAATGAAGTAATACATGACAAGACTTCTAATAAGTTTGTGTTTCAGAAAAGTCCTTTGCTTAAAAAAAAAATAATCCAAATACTGTATCTATCTGCTGAATTAGTTTTTATATTTAACTAACCAGAAATATGCTGCAACAGATGTACTTCATTAATATAATATTTGTGTTACAGCAAAGGAATTTGTCTTTCACCATCTTTCAAACAAATATCTTGCAAAACATTCTCTATTTCTAGAATCTTAGCATCTTTCTTACTGAACTGGTATCACAGTAACATTATTCAACACTGCTAAGGTAAGACAGAGTTATTGTTAAGTTTTAAATTTTGACATAATAGCACAGATATGCAGAGTTATTTCTTTTCCTGTACCTCAGGTAATTCGTCCCTTCTGCTGGACTAAACTAGGCTTCCAAATACATTTCAACAATTATTTGGGGGATTAATTGTGTCCACACTTTCAAATATTGTTTATTTTTCTCAACAGCTGAATATGCAGAACTATTTTTTCAGAAATCATGGGATATCTGGTGTAAGAAGTAGTGGCTCTTGTTATTGTTACCCAGATAATCTTTGCATGAAATGGAAAGTGTTTTTTTAAAAATCTCATACTTTTAAATCATTTTTGACAGATATTTACATTATGATAGTGCATCAAATTTTCAAGTTTCATGTGCATCCTGACTACAGATATCCTGACAATTTATGGAGCGCAAAGATTGTTATCTGAAATACCACATTAGTGGTAATAATCGTAGAACATCTGGGTTATAGTTGTAGATTCTTTACTACTACTTGCATAAGCATAACAAAATCATTTGATTTGTGTCTGCTTCCTTATCTACGTGTTATTTTCCAGCAGTATTTAGATTTGAACAATACTGTAGGGAGGCTTCCTTTGTGAGGTTAAAACACCTAATATGCATATTTGCAACATACATTTAAACTAGTACTTAATATAAATAGTGGTAGTAACTAATATAATCACTGCAGAGATGCAGAGATGTTATTGATCTACAATTTGAACTTTAGGATAATAGTCTAAAACCCTTTAGAAAAGTATGTAAACCAACAATAAAAACTGAAGTAATTTCTAACACAACATTGTAGTTTATTTCTCCATACAGTTGGCTTCATATCCAGAAGCCAGCAGAGACATAATTGTATGCGAAATTATAGTTACGATTTCTGGATTTTGTAATGATTTTTTTTCTGTTACTATTACTATTGTTGTTATCATTACTACTGTTGTTGTGATTTCTTGATACTCAGGTGTAGATAACCAAAATTTAACAAAACACTGCAACTTCTTTTTTTTAATGAGTACAAAATGCTATACTTGGAAACAGTTTCAACTTAAATACTTAGAAGATTTACCATTGAGAAGAACGACCATGAAATTCAGAATTTAGATCCTTAGATGAACTCTTCTTCTGATCTCAGAACTCGGTGTCAAAAAGAAATGATATAGAATCACAGAATCAATCACAGAATGGTTTGACCTGGAAGTGAGCTTCACAGATGATCTGGTCCAACCCCTCATTATGGACAGAGACATCTGTTACTAGATCAGGTTACTCAGAGACCTTTCCAATCTGACTTGGAACACTACCAGGGATGGGGCATCCACAACCTCTCAGGGCAACATTTTTCAGTGTTTTACCACCCTATCATAAGCAATTTCTTCATTATATCTAAACCTATCCCCTTTCAGTTTAAAACCATTGCCCATTCTCATGTCTCTACAGGTTTTGGTAAAAAATCTATCTTCATCTTTCTTGTAAGCCTTAAATACTGAGAGGCCGCAACAAGGTCTCCCTGGAGCCTTCTCTTCTCTAGACTAAACAGCCCCAAGAGGAGTGGCTGGAGAGCAAACCTGCAGAAAGAGATCTGGGGTTGTTGGTCAACCATAGGCTCAACATGAGTCAGCAGTGTGCCCTGGCAGCCAAGAGGGCAAGCTGCATCCTAGGTTGCATCAAACACAGCATAACCGGCCCGTCAAAACAAGTGATTATCCTGCTGTATTCAGTGCTGGTGTGGCCTCACTTTGAGTACTGTGTGCAGTTCTGGGCCCCACAATTAAAGAAGCATGTGAAGGTACTCGAATGTGGCCAGAGGAGGGCAACAAAGCTGGTGAAAGTGCTGAAAGGAATGTCCTTTGAGAAGCAACTGAGGACTCTGAATTTCTCTAGTTTGGAAAAAAGGCAGCTGAGGGGTAACCTCAGCACTCTCTACAGCTTCCTGAGGAGGGCAAGTGGAGAGGGAGGTGCTGATCTCTTCTCCCTGGGTTCCAGCAATAGGACACATGGGAATGGTTCAAGGCTGCATCAGGGGACATTCAGACTTGACATTAGGAAGCATTTCTTTACTGATAGGGTGGTTAAACCCTGTAACAGGCTTCCTAGAGAGGTGGTCAATGTTTAAGAGGCATTTGGACAATGCCCTTAATAATGTTCTTTAACTTTTGATCAGCACTGAAGTGGTCAGGCAATTATACTAGATGATCATTGTAGGTCCCTTCCAAATAAACTTCTCCGTTCTGTTCTGTTCTATTCAACTCTCAGCCTTTCATTAAAGGAGAGGTATTTTAGCCCTATGATAATTTTTATGGCCCTCCTCTTACAAGTCCGTGTGTTTCAGGGGATTCCAGAGCTGGATGCAATTCTCGAGGTGGAGTCTCGTGAGAGCAGAGAAAAATCATGTCCCTCGACCTGCTGGCTGTGCTTATTTTGATGCAGCTGAGGATACAAGTGGCTTTCTGGGCTGAAGCACACATTGCCGGCTCATGTCCAAATTTTTATCCTCCAGTATCTATATGTACTCCTCCACAGGGCTGCTCTGTACAGGGTACTACAGGCAACAGAACCTGTGAAAGCTTATATGACCTATTTTCCCAATTCTCAAGAAGTAATCTTTTGAAAAATCCTTCAAAAATAGATATATCCTTGGTTTCTTAATTTTCTTACATAAAACAAAAAACCCCATTGTGATTGTATAGTCAGACTATTTCCACATATGCTACTCAGTCACTTTTTTTTCTGTCTCAGTCCCCTATATATATATTTAGGTACGTATCTTTGAAAGAGTGATCTGTAAAAAGCCAGAAACAAAAAATCTCCAAATTGCGTTAACAAACGTAGAAAGAATTGTACTGAGATCATTATTCCAATATTTGTAGATCTAAAATCTTGTATAATAGAAGATATTTAGATAAATGTTGTGATATTAGAAAAAGGATATCTCCTTCATTCAAATTATAACCGAAAAACTCTTACTTCTTCCTGCACTACAAGGCATTTACATTTGCACTTTGTTACTCCTTTTATAAGGAAAGGACACTTTTCAGCATCTAAAAATGTTCTGGTTTGACATAAAGTAGATATAACACATAAAAAGGTTTGCTAAGTAAAATCAGTTATTGTTCTTTACACTTTTTGTAATACTTCATGTAGACTTTTTGGTGTATGTTCAACTGAACATACATGTGTCTATTTTTAATATGGCAGTTCAATGTGACCACTACTACACTTATAAACCTGTGATACTTTTAGTCTAGAAAGAAAATTTGACAGCAATTTTAACAAATCGTTACTTTTTTATTAAGAAATCATTAGTTCTTTTGAGTAGCTTCTCACATATTTGGCTGATTTTTCATGTTTGCATAGTGTGTCCTTAGAACAAAAATTGTTAATAATTACAAGTAAATACTTTGTTCGAATTGATACAGCTGATTAACCAAGACAAAGTTCCATGCTGACATTAATCTGAATTAATATCTTTATACAGGTCTTTATTGCTGTAAGTAGCTGCAGTTGCAGTCCTTACCTTTGCTACCTTTTAATGCACAGGGATTTTTTTTGATATATCAGATTCTCACTGCTGACCACTACTGAAAATCAGTTTCATTCAATGCCAGAAGCTTAGACATCTAATCTCCATTAGTGCCTAGCTGACCCTTTGTGCAGCAACGTATTTTCAGGTCTGCTATATGTTTATAGCTACTTTGTCTTGACCTTCAACTATACAATCAGATTCCAGGAGTCTGAAGATTGCAGCTGACCAGAACTACTGCAAATTTAGAAAATCAGTGAAACCCACAGGTAGTTCTCTTGGACATTCAAAGTTGTCACTTACCTAGATATGGTTATATGTGCACAAATACATTCACATAAGTGCACATACATATACATCTAAGTGTTGGTAGATCATATTCTTGTAAATATGCTATTTTAGCAAATGACTGGCCAGTCAAATACACGACTTAATTTACAAAAAAGTGGCCTTCTCTAAACAAAAGGCACCATCCCCTCTGCCTTTACTCCATATATCTCTACTAAATAAAGCTGAATAAAATGTGTTTCATTATTGACTTGACAAAGATAAACAAATGCAGTTTTAGAAGGACCAAATGGATGTGGGTCAAATTTTAAGAATGACCTCGTTCAAAAGTTTAGAAGAGTTGAAGCAGTTTTACTGAATAAAACTAGATATACATATATAAGTTTACATTTTCCAGGTAAGAGTCATTGAAAAGAGGAAGAATTGGTAATAGGAATAATAAATCCAACCTTCTGCAGAAAAGCACAGTATCACTGAATCTGTTGGTGTAATTGCTGTCTAATACAAGTCTTCAGAAGCTAATTAATGTAATTTCTTAAATTACTCCCTTAGTTTATAAGCCATACATTATTTTTAATTTATCCCCCACTCCTTGTGGTCTCCAGTGGATCTGCTCTTCCCCATATCACACTTTTTAGAAGAAAATGAAGGAGGTGTGACCTTCCCAGGTGAGTCTCTGACCTACCAAAATATAGATTCACTTTCTGTTTGATTCACTGAATGCTATATATGGAATTAAAATACTATGAATTTAAATAGGTTTTGATTTATGTCAGGCAGGCAGTTTGATTTAATTATTTTTTCCTTCCTCAGCAAAACAGAAAATACCATAATTTGCAAAATTTTATCTATGCTTTACTTTCCCCAATATCCCTCCACACAGACAAAATTTTCATTATTAATATTTTTGTATGTATGATGGATCAATCAAGGATATATTTATGCAACATTTTGGAACAGATCACATCCCGACTGTGCTGTACCTGGAGACATTTATGTGTTTCTAGGAAAAACAAATCTGCCTCTCTTTTGTTTCTGCTTTCTATTTTAGTGAAAGAAAGTTCATATGTGGCATCAATTTTGAGAAGGATCTCAAAAAGTTAATGTCTGTCAAATTTGATCCAAATATGCAGATAAATGAGGAACATGATGACAAACTTTAAACATTAGGCCAATTTTATTAACAGTTATCAAAAATGACATATTCTCATCCATTCTGTCATTCTAGATAGTTAATTAGTTCCAGTGTGCAGGAGCACACTTCTACCACACAATCAATAAATTATGGCATATCATCTTTAGCTTAATTTCCTTAGGGGTCAGTTAATATTTTAATATTACATTCTGCACCCTAGAAAGTCTACAAATTCAGCGCTTCTCCCTCCTTCAGAGCAAAATGTCCTGTTTTCATGTGCTTTTGAAACGGACTACTTAACCTTTCTGCTCCTTTAATTGAGGAAAATTAATTAATGTTTTTAATTCATTCACTATCCTTCTGTTTTAAACCAATAATGTGATTCCACCGTACTTCAAAGAATGATGGTGGGATTGGACTTGTGGGTGGTGATCCCAATGCCCACTTCTAGATCAGTCTTTATTTGAAAAAAATGAGGAAAAAATCTCTTGGAATGTCAGAATAAGCAGTCTTTCAGACCATTGAATCCTGAGAAAATCCAAGCTTAAGTTGTCTGCATGATGGAGATGATAAGGTAACAAAGTAGCATACAGTCATTAGTCAAGTTAACAGGTTGTATGTCTCCCATGGTTAAGTAAATACAAATGCAAAACTCTGCAGTTGCTTTGTGCTATGCTTCTGAAGAATGAGGTGTTATCTACAGTAACTGTGGTTATTAGCAGCAGTATAAAGTATCTGATCTCTTCAGGGCAATGTAAAAAAGTTTTGCTAACTCCGTTTTACAGAAGATGCAAAGAAATTAAAGGTAATCTTATGTCACATGTATCAGAGATTCTTAATATGTTTACAAATTAGTAGAACAATAAAGATTCAAGACAATAAAGTAAGTCTACCATAGTCAATACTTCCTGGGGTTTTGGGGGATTTTTTTTTTGTTTTGCAGTGTGTATGCCTGCAGGTCTGTTATTCTTAATGTATAAGAATATGGATATATGTCTGTTTGTATGCAGGTATTTTTGAGTGATTTCCTAGAAAGTTACCTCTTCGGAGATTTTCACTGATACCTTGGACCTTTACAGTGAAAGAAGAGTAGTGGAGCTCTTTTTGCGTTAGCTGAACTTTTGAAAATCTACAAAAGTAGAAGCACCTATAAAACAAAACTCTAAAAAAAAAAGTACTTACAAGATTTCTTAGCTACATCATCTCATTGCTTTATTTATAACCCCAAAGAATCTGGTTTATTACTCCTCATACTGGCAAGCAACAAGTCTCATCCAAAACATGGATGGCATGTTCAAAAATATTGCATCTCAGGAGGTATTTTTTTTAACATCCTGAAATGTAGGAGTTTATACTCATTATGATTTTGCTGTTTCACCTTCCCATGGATGTTTACATTATTACAAAATTCTTAGTGCTGAAAATTAGACTTCTTCAATCTGTCTGTATTTCTGCAAACAAATTCATAAGATCAAAGATCATATTTCAAAGCATAGGCAAGTAGTAACAAGCAATTACTATTCAGTCATAATATTTATATATTTTCTTGCTATTTGCTTTATTTGAAATTAGATGACTTCTTTCTTCAATTTCTGTTCCACCTAAGCAATTAGTTTAGCTTTTAACATGCAATTATCTTCGATGATAAAGCAGGTTATTAATGTGTTTCAATTCTATCTATTGATAATTGTTATAATAAAAATTGTGTGCAATATTTTGATAATGCAAAGAAACATGAACTAAATGTTGCAGAATCTAGCAAGTATTTTCTTATTTTTAGACAAAGAGAAATTTATTTCCAAGTTTAACTAGGGATATTGGAAACACAAAGGTAAACAGAAGTTTTCTGACAGATTCTTGTTACTGAAACTTTGAGCAACACTGGAAGGCAGAATAGTTTCTTCTGTGAGGAAAATAATACAGATTTTATGTTTTTCTTTTTCTTGCCTTCTTTCCCTATCAGTAATAAAAAAGAAAAAGAAAATATGCTAAGGCAGATGACTGGGTAACGGGTGGCTAGAGATCTGCTTCCCTTCAGACAAATGGACTGCTGGTGAAAATAGTGAAAATATCACTATCAGAATCAAACATAGAATAAATGATATCATGGCTGCTGAAACAAACCATACAATAGTTTTTAGTTAACTATCTGTGGTGGTTTGATTCTAGCATTTTACACCAAACTGTCTGGAGCTCTGAAAGAGTTTTAACGGCTGCACTTCTACGCAAAGAGAAAGATTTACAGGCATACTTTAGACAGCCTTTGGAAGTTTAAGAAGTTAGCAACATGGCTGCAAGTACTTGGTATGGACATTGTGAACAAGGTAGATAAAGGTATATTAAGAAAAAAGTCAAATAACCATAGCAATCCAACCAACTTCTGATAGATAACCATTTTAAAATGTAATTTGTGGGTACCAGACTCCTCTATGAAGCACACATTAAATCTCATACAATATGACTGTATGTATTGTTATATCAAATTAATGTTTCATGTTGAAACTGAATTAATTGAAATTTATCTGCTTTCTTCAATGAGTTTTTCTTCTTATGTTATTAATATATGTCACTGTTTGAAAGTATATTAAATAATATAATAAAGGAACCATAAAATAAATTAGCTATGACAAGAAAAAAAGTGATTAGTAGAGTGAAATAAGCCATATGTTTATATCATGCTGTTCTCATCTTACTTGCTAACAGCTCAACCACATGAAAATAAAACATGCACAGCATCGACAAATTTGGTGTATTTTCAGTCATACTCTAAAAAGTTAGTAGTTACCATTGTGTATTACCTGTGTGGCATTAATATATTATGCATTTTTTAAAATCACTTATTGACAAATTAAGCATCAGTTTCATTATACCGTGAGTTACATTACTTTGTGTGACAATTTAAAAGCTTTCAAAAGCTAAGGTATGACATAACAGTTTTACAAGTTGCTCACTTTGTCTTTGTAAGTAACATCTTTTTACCTTACTTTTCTGCATGGAAGGAAATAAAGTATTCCAAAATCCCCCAAAAGAAAAGTAAGTATATTTGCAGTATTTATTACACCTCTCAAAAAACAACGTCTTCCCATATACAGCTTTTAGAAAAATATTGTCAAATTATAAAATCTACTTACACATAAGTAATTCTTAGGAGCTCATTTAAAATCTTGAAATAATTCTGAAGAAGACAATATTTTGTTATTAATGCAGGGGCAGGGAGGGAATAAGCCTAATCTGATAGGCTTCTAGAGATACCGTATCCAAGCCTATTTTATGAAACAATATGAAAAAAAAAAATGAACTAAAAGAAAATTACTTTCTTACAATGAAATAAAATCATTTTTTCATTTCAAAACACCATCATTTTTTTCCTAGAATAACCAAATGCACCAAGGGCCTGTCAGTTTTTAAGTACATGCTCCAGTGCCCTAAAAAATATGTCTTCACGGAATCACAGAATCACAGAATGGTAGGGGTTGGAAGGGATCTCTGTGGGTCATCTAGTCCAACCCCCCTGCCGAAGCAGGGTCACCTACAGTAGGCTGTAGAGGACCTTGTCCAGGTGAGTTTTGAATATCTCCAGAGAAGGAGGCTCCACAACCTCCCTGGGCAGCCTGTTCCAGTGCTCCGTCACCCTCAGAGGGAAGAAGTTCTTCCTCATGTTCAAATGGAACTGCTGGCTCATGGTTAACCTGTCGTCTACCAGGACACCCAGGTCCCTCTCCACAGAGCTTCTCTCCAGCAGATCCACCCCAAGCCTGTACTGGTGCATGTATTTATTCCTCCCCAGGTGCAGGACCCTGCATTTGGCTTTGTTGAACCTCATCAGGTTCCTCTCTGCCCAGCTTTCCAGCCTATCCAGGTCACGCTGAATGGCAGCACAGCCTTC
>Ga0065711_1014800_pt1 | contig 17447 bp, 14 predicted proteins | sample Hoacrofraction12_FD_59098 | JGI IMG/M metagenome (GOLD analysis project Ga0065711, IMG submission 59098) | Hoatzin crop microbial communities from Cojedes, Venezuela - Epithelial fraction 12 v2 (version 2) | ecosystem: Host-associated > Birds > Digestive system > Esophagus > Crop | place... | reverse complement strand
AGGGGACAATGAGCGACAACGACGACAAACGCGGCAGGCCTCATACCAACGGGAAACTGACTCTCGTTGTATTGGTTTTCGCCGTAATCCTCTTAGCCTCGGTTATTCTGATTTTCGTTGTATCGAAGCAGATTGAGGCTAACGAGGGCGCCGACAGGCAGATAAAACTTTCAGCGCAGGGCGGTTTCTCATGCGAGTACTCCGAAGCGCAGAAACTCTATCCTTTTGCGGACGGCGTTCTTAAGGTGACGGGGGAGAGAGTTGCGTACCTAACTCTCTCCGGCAATGAGGTTTTCTCCGAATCCGTTAAGTACTCTAATCCGCAGTGCTATACATCGGAAGGCTACGCCGTTGTCTTTGACTCCGACGGATATTCGCTTGTGTGCGTATCCCGGGACGGCGTTTTGTTCTCTTTACCTATCGAAAACAAAATCAAATCCGTTGCAATCGGAGCCAAAGGCTATGTCGCGGTTATAACCGACGGCGATGAGTCTTACGGTGAGGTTTTGCTTTTCGACAGCAAAGGAAATTCCCTGTCGCAGTGGACATCGTACAACTCCGGCTACCCTCTGAGCGTTTCCTTTAACGAAGACTGCGATCTAATGGCGGTGACAACGCTCAACACCAACGGTGCCTCGGCTGTGCCTTATATCAGGCTTTTCTCGATAAATACGACCGACAAAGGAACGGAAATCGCAGACTCTGCGATGTACACGACAGTCGATTGTTCAAGCCTTGCGGCGGTTTACTTCATTGGTGATAACATCTACGCTGCAGCCTCCGACGGAATTTTCAAGGTTGAAGGGGAGGAGTTGGTCAAACTCAACTTTGATTTCTCATCCGTTAACTATGTGAGAGTTGTCGGCGGCAGACTCTTTGTCGTTTATTCCACAAGCGTTGAGCAGGTCAACAGACTGGCTGTAATAACGACATCGGATTCCGTGATTTACGATTCGGACATCGGTTCGGACGTCAACAGCGTGGCCGTAAGCGACAGCCTTTGCGCGATAAGCGTTGATAAGAGAATTTTCGTATTCAAGAGCGACGGAACGATAACAGACGACATTTCCGTCGATGAGGACGTATTGAGGATTGGGTTTATTGAAGGGGACAGGCTCTGTGCCGTGTCCACAAGCGGTGTACACACCGTTAACTGATTCAAGGAGCATTTATGGAAACCGAAATCAAACTGCTTTTCAAAGATTCGCAAACATTGCTGGGAATAATCGGGGCCGACTGGTTCTCCGACTATTGCCTGGACACGTCTCCGAAGAAAGCAATAGAACTTAAGAACACTTACTACGACACTCCCGACAAAAAGTTGGTTAAGCGCGGCGCGATGGTGCGTGTTAGGCATTACGACATCGACGAGGACGAGTGCTACGAGCACACCGTGAAATTCGGCGGAGGGGTATCGCAGGGCCTTCACCAGCGCTACGAGTGGAACGTGATGACCGACAAAAAATATTTTAAAATTGCGGATTTTAAATCCCAAACCGAGAATTCCGACGACCCGGACGAATTACTCGACGAGGCTCTGGAGGGAATTTCCGATGATGAATTGGAGCCTATTTGCTCCACTGAATTCGAAAGAACGATTTACACTTTCGGGTACGGCGACAGCATCATGGAGGCTTGCTTCGACGTAGGCACGATAAGATCGGGCGACAAGTCCGAGGAAATCTGCGAGCTTGAGTTGGAACTTACTTCGGGCGATGTCGTCGACCTCAAGGACATGGGCGACTTCATAATCGAGCAGACCGGCTGCAAGCCTTTCAACGACAGCAAATTCAGCCGTGCCTTGAGACTTGCGGAGTCCGGAGACAACTGATGAACTCTCTCCTCTACGGATGCGTCATAATAGGTGCGGGGGCAAGCGGCCTTTTCTGTGCCGCGAAAATCCTCTCACAGCGCCCCGACATATCCGTGCTCTTAATCGACGGGAACGCCAGGTGCGGCAAGAAACTCATGCTCACAGGCGGCGGCCGCTGCAATATCTCAAACAGCGAAATCGACACCGGGCGTTACAACACCGACAGCCCTGAAGCACTGACGGAAGCCATTTCAAAATACGGATCTTCGGATACCATAGAATTTTTCGAAAACACATTAGGCGTCAACACCGTCCTCGACGGCAAATTGTACTACCCCGCAACATACCGCGCGGGCACGGTTTTGGACTGCCTTAGATTTTATTTGGAAGACAAAGGCTGTGAGATGCTTTTGGATGCAAAGGTAACGAGCTTAAGAAAAATCGCAAAAGCCTATGAGATTGAAACCGATACACAGATGCTTATCCATGCCGAGCGTGTGGTTATAGCAACCGGAGGCATTTCCTACCCGAGAACAGGTTCAACCGGAGATTCGATATACCTTCTCAAAGATTTTCTGGAGCCCGGCGAATATATCGACTATCAATTTGCTTTAACATCCCTGACCTGCACCGATAAATCCATAAAAAGCCTTGCGGGAACCCGCGTTCATTGCGAAGTCGAATGCAACGGCAAGACTTCCAAGGGCGAACTGCTTTTCTCCAAAGAAGGCGGTATCTCGGGTATTTGTGTTTTCGATATTTCAGGAGAAGCAATCAGGCTCCTTAAGGGAGGAGAAAAGCCGAAGGTAAAGATTAATCTTTTGGAAACCGAGCCCGGAGATGCCGTAATAATGCTTGCGGTCCGCGCGAAAATGTTCCCCGAAAGAAACATCACATCAGCATTTGCAGGTGTTATCCAGCGCACAATTTTGGAATATGTTTTGAAGAAAACCGGCATTTCCGCACAGTCGCGCGCAGGCGACTTATCACACGACGATCTGTGTGTGATTGCCGAGGCCTTAACCGGCTTTGAAGTTGAAATCAACGGCCACGGGGGGCCTTCAGACGCGCAGGTGTCGCAGGGCGGAGTGCTACTAAAATCCCTCGATTCAAATATGCGCCTTAAATCCACCGGCGGTGTTTATGTTATAGGCGAAGCTGTAAACTGCGACGGCCCGTGCGGCGGATACAATCTTCAGTGGGCATGGACATCGGCGGCTTTGGCCGCAGACGACATAGCGGGAGTGGAATATGTTTGAGTTAAGTTTCGACCCCGCCAAAGAGACGAGAGCAATATCCGATTCCATGCGAATCATCAACGCCTGCCGCAACACAAACGACGCGGCTCTGGCACTTGCGTTCGAACAATGCAAATCAGGCGACAGGTCTCTTGTAATTCGCAAAAAATTTATCGATGCCAGGCACGGACAGCTGAAACTTAACTACAGGTTCGATTTTTTGGACGAAGAAACCCTGATGGCCGAAAAGGACGACATAAACATGCGACCGTTTCCTTATCTGGAAGATTTCGAATGTACAGACGGTGAGTTTCAAAGACCCGTTGTTATAGGCTTCGGGCCCGCGGGTATGTTTGCCGCTCTGACCTTGGCCAAATACGGCCTTAAGCCGATAGTTATTGAGCGCGGTGCCGATGTCGACCAAAGAGCGCAGATATGCAAAGACTTTAAATCAGGGAATTCTCCCATAAATTCAAGTTCCAATATTCAGTTCGGAGAGGGCGGGGCAGGCACGTTTTCGGACGGCAAGTTATATACCGGAATAAATTCCGCGCTCAAAGCCTTTATCGCTGATGTCTTTGTATTGCATGGCGCCCCGGCAGAAATTATGTACGATTCCAAGCCGCACATCGGCACTGACAATCTTGTTAAGGTCGTCAAGGGCATAAGAAAAGATATCGAGGAACTCGGCGGAACCGTAATGTTCGACACTCTGTTCACGGGTTTTAAGACAACAGGCAATAAAATACACGCAATAACAGTTGAAGACAGATACGGTGCGCGTGAGATAAAGACAGACAAGGTTGTTCTTGCACCCGGTCACTCGGGAAGAGATACATTCAGCGCCCTTTACAGGATGGGCATTAAGATGGAGCCTAAGCCCTTTGCGGTGGGCGTTAGAATCGAGCACCTCCGCTCTGAAATAGACCGCGCGCAGTACGGCGTGGACACCGCGCAGGTTCCCGGTGTCGGGGCTGCGGACTACAAATTGGCCGTAGACACTTCAACCGGCAAGAAACTTTACACATTCTGCATGTGCCCCGGAGGCGAGGTCATCGCCGCGCAGTCGTCTCCGAAAGCCATCTGCACGAACGGTATGAGTTACCACGCAAGAGACATGGAAAATTCCAACTCGGCGCTCCTCGTGCCCGTTGATACCAAGGATTTCGGCACAGGCGTTATGGACGGCATCACGTTCCAGGAAACTCTTGAAAACACAGCCTTCCTTGTAGGGGGCGGAGCCGGATACGCACCCGTAACCCGCTACGGAGACCTGATGCAAAACAAGATATCGGGAGGCTTTACCAAGGTTAAACCTTCGTTCAAACCCGGCGTGCGTCCCGCGGATTTTTCGAAAATTTTCCCGCCCAAAATACTTGCCACCATTAAAGAAGGCATAACCCTGATGGGCGACAAAATCGACGGGTTCGATTCTCCCGACGCGGTTTTGACAGCAGTTGAAGCCAGATCCTCGTCTCCCGTGAGGATAGTAAGGGACGCTCAATCCTTTGAAAGCGTCAATCTTTCCGGATTGTTCCCGGCAGGCGAGGGCGCAGGCTACGCCGGTGGTATAATGTCATCTGCGGTTGACGGTATAAATACCGCAAACGCGCTTGTTTATTCATTGATGCACAATCAGTTTGGAGGATAAATATATGAGCAAAGAGAAAAACACTGCAGTAATTTCAGTTATCGGTACCGACCGTGTCGGCATCATCGCCGGGGTCGCGAACATTTTGGCCGAATACGACATAAACATAATCAACATCTCGCAAACCATCATGGACGATATTTTCACCATGATCATGATGGTCGACCTCAAAGACGTTGTAATCGAAGAATCCGATGTTGCCGACAAACTTGCGGATCTGGGAAAAGACTTAGGCGTAACAATAACCATCCAGCACACCGGCCTTTTCAATGCAATGCACAAAATCTGAGGTATCTTTAAATGCTTAACGAACACGAAATATTGGAAACCATGGAGATGTTCTCGTCACAGCACCTGGACATCCGAACCATAACAATGGGAATAAACCTTATGGATTGCGCTGCCGGCACACCTGAAGAGTCCTGCAATAAAATCTACGATAAAATCTGCAGATATGCCAAAGACCTTGTTAAGGTGGGCGAGCAGATTTCCAAGAAATACAACATCCCGATAATCCACAAGAGAATATCGGTAACACCCATATCGATTGTTGCCGCGGCATCCGGAGCCAAAGACTATACGATTTTCGCGAAAACCCTCGACAAGGCCGCAAAAGAGTGCGGAGTTAACTTTATCGGCGGCTTCTCGGCTCTTGTTCAGAAGGGCTACACCAACTCGGATAAAGTTCTTATTGAGTCTATCCCGGAAGCCCTCAATTCAACCGAATTTGTATGTTCCTCGGTAAACCTTGCGTCCACACGTTCGGGCATCAACATGGATGCCGTAAAAGACATGGGCCGCATAATAAAGAAAACCGCAGAAATAGGAACTATCGGCTGCGCTAAACTTGTTGTTTTCGCAAACGCACCCGAAGACAATCCCTTCATGGCCGGAGCGTTCTTAGGCCCCGGCGAGCCCGAGTGTGTCATCAATGTCGGAATTTCNGGCCCGGGTGTCGTAACCCATGCCTTGCAGAAGGTTAAAGGCAAAGATTTAGGCACTGTTTCCGAAACAGTCAAAAAAGCCGCATTCAAGATAACCCGTGTCGGTGAATTGGTCGCAAGGGAAGCCTCCGAACGATTGGGCGTACCTTTCGGCATAATCGATTTGTCCTTGGCGCCGACTCCGGCCGTAGGCGATTCGGTTGCAAGGCTTCTTGAGGAATTCGGCCTCGAAGAGTGCGGCACCTGGGGAACAACGGCAGCGCTTGCAATGCTTAACGACGCGGTCAAGAAAGGCGGCACGATGGCAAGTTCCTTTGTTGGCGGCCTGTCCGGCGCCTTCATTCCGGTATCCGAAGACGAGGGCATGATTGCCGCCGCAAAATCAGGAACCTTACGTCTCGAAAAACTTGAAGCCATGACCTGTGTCTGCTCAGTAGGCCTTGACATGATTGCTATCCCGGGTGACACCGAAGCCACAACAATTTCCGGCATCATCGCCGATGAAATGGCTCTTGGCACCTTCAACAACAAAACAACTGCGGTGAGAATTATTCCCGTAATAGGCAAAACGGTAGGAGATGAAGTCGAATTCGGCGGGCTTCTCGGAACCGCGCCGATAATGGATGTCAACAAAAAATCCTGCGCAGACTTTATCAACCGTGGCGGCAGAATTCCCGCTCCGATTCATTCAATGCGCAACTGACAAAAAGACAGGCCGCAACACTTGCGGCCTGTTTTTAATCAAAAAGTTTTATGTAAAGTTCTATGAACATGGAAGCCAACATAAAAGTTTTGGCTAAAACAGAAAAAGTCTTATGTAAAGTTCTATGAATATGGAAGCCAACATAAAACTTTTGGCTAAAACAGAAAAAGTCTTATGTAAAGTTCTGTGAACATGGAAGTTAACATAAAACTTTTAAAATCATTTGATTTTGATTCCGCCGAGAGAATAGGGTGAGATTTCGGTAGCCCTCTCGGGATAAGCATCGTGTTGGAATTCATGGTGACTGTCAAGTTGCTCGTCTGTCAGCATGAAATAAATTGTCGGATGCCCGCTTGTCGGAGTGGAATCGCAATGCCACCACTGATCTTCCAGATAAACAAGGTTCCAGTAGTGGTCCGTTCTTTTAACGGGATATCTGCAGACGGTGATGTTCGGGATATCGTACATATCCAAAAGAAAACTGACACAGGAACAGAAAATGTAGCAATCGCCCTGTCTGTATTTAAAACCGAAGCCGGCCGCGTCAATAACGGAATTGTTGGGCCCTTTGTGTTTATATTTGATGTTCGAATGACACCAGTTCAATATGGCCCTTGCCTTATCGACATCGCTCATGTCGTCGGTAATTATTTCATTGCATATTTGCTTTGCGGCTGCCAAAACAGATTCGTACGAGTATGCGTTTGCCGATGTCGAATCTGATTCGTCCAGAATGATAAGTGTTTCGTATATATCGTCACTTGTATTTCCGAATCTGTCCGATGCCGACAGGATAACAGGGTACGATCCGGCGACATCGTAGTTTACGTTTGAGTCGTCGATTTCCAAAACGGGATTTAAATCGTAATCGTCGGTGACCGATATCAGAGATATAAAACCCTGTTTGTCACCTAATTTGCATGTCAGGTTTTCATATGTAATTTCAGGAGGGGTTGTGTCTTTTAAAATCTTAAACGGCACCGAATAAGATGCTTCGTTTCCGAATTCATCTGTCAGAGCGACAGAAAGTTCGGTGGTTTGCGCTTCGTTGAATTCGGGGACATTTTCGTACTCAACGGTGACTTTGGACTTGTCGATAATATCGGTTACGCATTCATCTGCCGATGGAAACTCAGTACCGATAAGGTATGTCTGCGGAACTATATATGCCTTGGGAGCGGTTAAATCGGTAATTTCCAACAACACGAATTTTGTTACATAGTCGCAGTTTATTGCGAGTTTGTATGTAGCGGGAAGGGAAGTGTCAATCGATGAAACATCGGTTAAAAACCGAGCGTGGTACGGGACGGCTTCGTCGTAAAACAAATCGAGAGTGATTTCAGAGTCAAGGTCTATTGTTGCATTGTCTTTTATTTGGTCGTTAACGATTTCGCGGTTGTTGAAAATACAGCCTGCAACGAATATGAGGGAGATGACTGTAAAAATTAAAATCTCTGCGATTCGCTTTTTCATTATTCTCCCGTGTACTCGTACGAGAAAGTCGTGAGCACATTGTTTTCGAGATATAAATTAAGTTGAGTTGAACCTTCTGTGTAAACAAAAGCACCTGTGTACTCGTCGTCGGGTTCACCCATTAGTTCACGGATTTGTGTTGCGTCCATGCCGATTTGAAGACCTTCGGGACTTGTTGCGTTTTCGGATGTTACGTCGATGCCCGATATTATTTCTATGTTGTCGGAATCTTTCTCATATGTGTGAACTGCGATTGATTTAAAAGTATAAATCCTGTCCATTCCTTCGTAGGCGCAGGAGGCAGATTCGAACGATGTGTATTCTTCTTTAAAACTGTCTTTAACTAAATCCCATTTATCTCCGGGGGTCAAGGTGACACTGTCGTATACAAAATAATATCCGGTCTCTTCGCTGTCATCGGCAACGGTTGTTTCCGAACCGCCCGAAATCAACTCGGGTTCAACGGACTGTTCCGAACATCCAGCGAAAAGAAATGCAAAAATCAACAATAAGCAAACTTGAAGTTTCTTCATCTTATCAACTCCACCATGCAAAACCATTGGTATCGGATACATTCAGCATATCCGCGGTTCCGAAACATCTTTTGAAATCTTCCTTTTCCGAACTGTTTTCGAAAGTCTGTCTAACTCTGTTGATATAAATACCGTAGTCGTCTCTGTCCGGAGCCGTTGCACATCCGCCAAACAAAAGGGAAGGATGTTTCTCGGCATATGTAAGGAAAAACGACATCGAAGGTGCGTGGGTGTAGTGAGCGTCCAAGTCGATAAAATCTTCTTCGACCAATTTCTTCATGGTCTCTAAACTCACATCGCTGAAAGAACGCAAACCGCCTGAGTAGTCTACACTTTTAAGAACACCTATCAAATCAGTTTCCTCGCTTTCGGGTTTAAAGTCTTCGCCGAATAAAATGTTATCTCTGCGGTTTACGTCGGTATTCATGTTTTTACCTCACTCCAAAGAATCCAGATATTTCTTAACCGTCTCAGGAGCCGGAGCCCCGGGTATTGTACGCTTGTTGACGCATGTTTCAAGCGACAGGGCGTCGTAGACATCGTCCTCGATAAGAGGCGAGAATGTCTTGAATGTCGCCAAATCCACATCCAAAAGCGAGATCCCTTTGTCAATGCAGTAATGCACGAGCTTGCCCGAAATCTCATGCGTGCTTCTGAAAGGAACGCCTTTGCGGACAAGATAGTCAGCCAGATCAGTGGCGTTCGTAAAGCCCCCGAGGGCGGCGTCGTGCATCTTGTCGGCATTAAACTTCATTGTCTTTATCATGCCGGTAAAGGGGGGAAGGACAGCCTTTAATGTATCCACACAATCGAAAACCGCTTCCTGGACTTCCTGCATATCTTTGTTGTAGGTAAGAGGCAGACCTTTCATCTGAACAAGCAAAGAAATCAGGTCGCCGTAAACGCGTCCGGTCTTGCCGCGTGTCAACTCCGCGACATCAGGGTTCTTCTTCTGAGGCATCATGGATGAACCGGTTGAATACGCGTCGTCCAGTTCGACAAACTTAAATTCCTGCGAGGCCCACAGAATAATCTCTTCACTTAAGCGCGACAGATGCAGCATGAACATCGATGCGGCGGATGCGAACTCAATTGCGAAATCTCTGTCGGCCACGCCGTCCAAACTGTTCATGGTGATGCCGTCCATCTCAAGTTTTCTAGCCACATATTCTCTGTCGAGAGGATATGTTGTTCCGGCCAGAGCCCCGGACCCCAAAGGCGAGATGTTGGCCCTTTTAACTGCAGCGTCGATTCTTTCGATATCGCGTCCGAACATCTCGATATAAGCGCACATGTGGTGCGCCAGGGTAATGGGCTGCGCGCGCTGCAGATGGGTGTAGCCCGGCATGTATGTGGTGAGATTGTTTTTCGCTATGTCAATGAGTGCTGCCCTTAAAGTTGAAATTTCTTTTGAAATCTCCCGGGCCTCGTCTCTTATATAAAGCCTCTGATCTAAAGCGACCTGGTCGTTGCGCGACCTTCCGGTGTGGAGTTTCTTGCCGGGCTCGCCGATTCTCTTTGTAAGCTCGGCCTCAACAAACATGTGGATGTCCTCGGCGTCGGAATCAAATGTGAGTTTCCCGGATTCGATGTCTGCTAAGATGGACTTTAGGCCGTCCACAATCTTGTCGCCGTCTATGGAGGGGATAATGTTCTGCCGCACGAGCATCTTGCAGTGCGCGATACTGCCCTCGATGTCCTGCCTGTACATGCGGCAGTCGAATGGAAGGGAAGAGTTGTAATCGTTAACGGCAGCGTCTGTATCCTTGGAAAATCTGCCGGCCCACATTTTTTGAGACATAAAAAACTCCCGAAAATAAAAAGTAAAAGGGCCGCTTTCTCAAGCAGCCCTCATATTATACTTCAAAATATCAAAAAGAATAACCTTTAGAGAAGTCCGTTTCTTTCCTTCATCTGAGCGTTGACCTTCATCGGCAAACCGAAGCAGTTGATGAATCCGCCCGCATCAGCCTGGTTGTAAACGTCGTCCTCATCGAAGGTGGCGATCGCCTCGTCGTGCAGCGAATAAGGCGAAGTTGTGCCCGCAGGTGTGCAGTTACCCTTGTAAAGCTTCATCTTAACGGTACCGGTGCAGAACTTCTGCGTATCGTCAACGAACGCCGAGAGTGCCTCACGCAGCGGGTGGAACCACTGTCCGTAGTAAACAAGTTCGGCAAAACGCTGAGCAACCAAATCCTTGTAGTGCAGTGTGTCGCGCTCGATTGTGAGGAGCTCCAACTCTCTGTGAGCAGCATAAAGAAGTGTTCCGCCGGGAGTCTCATAGACGCCGCGGGACTTCATGCCGACCAGACGGTTCTCAACCATGTCAGCGATACCAACGCCGTTCTCACCGGCAACTTTGTTGCAATATTTGAGCAAATCTACAGGGGAGAGTTCCTGTCCGTCTACTCTTACGGGAATACCCTTATCGAAATCGATTGTTACGTATGTTGCCTTATCGGGTGCCTTCTCGGGGCTTACCATGAGCTCCAAAATCTTGTCGAGATCGGCCTCATTTGCGGGGCTCTCCAGATCCATACCTTCGTGAGAGAGGTGCCAGAGGTTTTCGTCCTTAGAATAGTTGTTCTCTTTGGTAACGGGAACCGGAATTCCGCGTGCCGCGGCATAGTCGATTTCCTCGTCACGGGACTTGATATCCCAGATTCTCCAGGGAGCCAAAATCTTCATCTCGGGAGCCAATGCCTTAATGGTCAATTCGAATCTTACCTGGTCGTTGCCCTTACCGGTGCAACCGTGAACGATTGTCGTGCAACCCTCGCGGCGGGCAATCTCAACCATTCTCTTGGCAATAACGGGGCGTGCAAAGGAAGTGCCGAGCAAATATTTTCCTTCGTAAACGGCGTTAGCCTTCAGTGTGGGGTAGATGTAGTCGGTGATGAACTCCTCGGAAATGTCTTCAACGAAGCACGCAGAAGCGCCGCACTTCAAAGCCTTCTCCTTCAGGAACTTCTCATCGATACCGATTCCGACTTCACCGGCCATCGCGATAACCTCACAGTCGTAGTGCTCCAAAAGCCACGGAATGATGATGGACGTATCAAGTCCGCCGGAATAAGCCAATAAAAATTTTTCTTTTGCCATAAGGCACCTCCTAAATTTAATTCCTTTGCTATTTTAATTTCTTGCTTTTTTATTTACAAGGCTAACATATGACTAGGTTATGATAATTTATAGCCGTACACCCGAAAAAAAGCAAAAAACGTTTATGGAATAGGTTTGTTTATGATTACCGAACAAGACAAAATTTTTTCAGAACCACGAGGTAAAGTCGTATGACATCGAAGTTTGCATACGACTTTCGGGCCAAACAGGCAAAAGTCGTAGGTGAAGTCGTATGACATCGAAGTTTACATATGACTTTCGGGCCAAACAGGCAAAAGTCGTAGGTGAAGTCGTATGACATCGAAGTTTACATACGACTTTCGGGCTAAACAGGCAAAAGTCGTAGGTGAAGTCGTATGACATCGAAGTTTACATACGACTTTTGAGACCCTCATCCCAAAACGGAAATTAATGACCGTATCAGGTGTGATTTATCCTGTGAGTTGACCTGTGGGTTAAGCGCAAGGTTAAGAAACGCAATTAAAATTGGCGTAAATGATATGTAAATTTGGATGATATGAATAAATTTATCGGAAGGGCATGTGGTATTATAAATTATCTGTTTCTGATTGGAGCTTTCTGTGGCTGAAAATAATACAAACGATAAAATAGAGCCCAATTTGTTTTTGGAAAGGATATTGCTCATCGTGGTGATTGCAGTTTTTTGCGCCGCGATGATTTTTAATGTTAAGTTCATTTACGATATTGTCTCTGAGAATACTTTGACAAAGGCGCAGATGCAGTTGGATTTGATCGCATGCGAGTTTGACGCAAGGTTCGCGCATTCCGAATCTTTGGCGCTCAATATTGTTTTGGACAGCGAGCAATTGGCTGAGGCCGGAGCAGATGATGAGGAATTGCAGGCGTATCTGGATGAGATGTCGCAGAAGGCGATTGAGGAGACCGACGGTTGTTGCTTCAATATTTATTCGGGCAATAACGAGAGAATTTTATCGTCTCCGCTGCCGTTTCCGGACGATTTCGAGCCGCCGACGAGAGGCTGGTATCAGGGGGCCGTGGCAAATCAGGGCGAACTTTATCAGACTGAGATTTACCACGATATCGTAACCGGGGATTTGTGCTATACGTTTTCGTGTCAGTTGATGGACGATGTTACCGTTGTCGGTGTTGACTTCAATCTTGAGTGGATGCAGGAAATTATTGAGTCCATGCAGGAGTATTCAAGCGGCGAAGCTCTTATTGTAACGTCGGGCGGCCAGATTGCAGGGTATTCCAACATGGATTACGCAGGTCTTAATCTGGAAGATATTTATCCCGAGTATGCCGAATTGCTCGAGCAGTTTACCGAAGGCGGACAGGATGAGGTTCTGACAACAAAAATCTACGGTAAGGAGTACACGGTGTTTTTCTCCGACACGGGAAATTCGTGCTATCTGCTTGTTATTGTAGATCCCGTGACTCTCAACAAATCCACTTATACCGCGATGACCGTCAGCACCGCGATAAGTCTTTTGGCGCTGGCGATGCTTGTTTTGCTTTATATTTACGCCAACAGGAAGAGAACCGCGGCAGTGTTGGCGTTGGAGGAAGTTGAGAAGGCCAATCAGTTGGTGGGCGGCCTGTCGCAGAAGGCTTACAGAGACGCGCTTACGGGCGTCAGAAACAAGATGGCCTACATCGAAGATACGAAGAAATACAACGACGGTACGCAGAAGTTCGGAATTGTTATGTTCGACGTCAATTACTTAAAGACCGTAAACGATACATACGGGCATGAGAAGGGTGATGTGTACCTGAAGAATGCCTGCGGTCTCATATGCAAGGTTTTCGCGCATTGTCCTGTGTTCAGATTGGGCGGAGACGAGTTTGTAGCGGTTTTGGCCGGTGACAACGTAGACCGCGGCCCCGAACTTATCGAAGAGTTCAACAGAAAAATGGAAGAGGAGAGCGAAGGCAAGGAAGAGCTCTGGGAGAAGGTAAATGTCGCAAAGGGCCTGGCTGTGTTTGACCCGGAGGTCGAGAAGGATACGGTGGACCCTGTTGAATACACATACAAGAAGGCTGATCAGGCAATGTACAAAGACAAAGCCGGGAAGCACAGATGAGGCGATAAATATGGTAGGTAAGATTTTCGAAAAGGACGGACATAAGGCAGTGCTTCTGCCGGACGAATGCAGTTTTGACGGGGAAGAGGTTGACGTTATCAAGATGGGAAACGCGGTTGTCATAAGCCCCAAGGGCACGGGATTAAATTCGTTGCTCCCTGAAGACGATGCATTCGACGGTTGGGTTGCCGATTGATATTAAAGGCAATATATCAGGGGTAAAGTCTTTTTATTTTGTGAAGATTTATAAATCTCCGACGCGTGTATTAGATTATAATTAAACAGAGATTTTTTTGTTGGAGATTAAGATGGCTTATCCTTTGATTGAAGGTCTTTATGGGAGTAATGTTTTCGTTGACGGTAAAGTGTATCCGTCGGATTCAGAATATGTAAACAAATTAAAGGAACCCTATGAGGGTACGGCATTTTACGAGACAATCCGCGTCATGGACGGGGTTGCTCTTTTTATTGAGGAGCATTTCGCAAGACTTGCAAAATCCATCGAGGCCGAGGGCACCGAGAATGTTGATTTCAAGGAACTTGCCAAAGAGTGCGATGAGTTTTTGAAAAAATTCGGAGACAGGCAGGATCTCAACTTAAGAATCGTTACGGCCGGGTCCATGCGAATTGTCCACTTCACAGATATTGTGCTGCCCACAGAGGAAGACTTTAAATCCGGGGTGCGCACCGCTGTTTTGAACTGGGAGAGGCAGGCCCCGAATGTTAAGGCGTTCCGTGGGGATTACAAAAAGGCAGTGGCCTGTGTTTTCGCGAAAACGAATGCATTTGAGGTAGTGCTTGCCGACCGTGAGGGCAAAATCTATGAGGGCTCTAAGTCCAACTTCTTTGTGCTTGCCGGGGATACGGTTTACTCCGCGCCGGATGACAAGATTTTGATCGGAATCACGAGAAAGCGCGTCCTGGCGGCTCTGGAGTCCTGCGGGCTTTGCCTTGCCACGGGGACCTTCACTTTGCCCGAACTCGAAAAAATGGACTGTGCCTTGTTTGTGTCTAGTACGCCCTTTGATATTCTCCCGATAGCTGAAGTCGACGGCGTAAAATTTTCTTCGGCAAACAATGAAAAACTTCTGGCGCTGATGGCATCCTACAGGGCCGCAACGCAAGATTATATAAATGCGAAAAAATAAATTTGGAGGCATAAAAATGGAAAAGAAGAGCGGAAAAATCTCTGTTACGACCGAGAATATTTTCCCGGTAATCAGACAATGGCTTTATGAGGACAAGGATATCTTTGTCCGTGAATTGGTTTCAAACTGCGCCGACGCTATCGCCAAGCGCAAGAGATTGGTTGAATTGGGCAACGCCGCGGCACCTTCGGAAGAGTACTTTATCCGTGTGGTTTACGATGACGACAATAAGACGATTGCATTTGAGGACAACGGCATCGGCATGACCGCCGATGAGGTCGAAAAATACATCAACCAGATTGCTTTCTCCGGCGCCGTTGATTTTGTCACCAAGTACAACGAGGAGTCCACAGACAAGACGGGTATTATCGGACATTTCGGCCTGGGATTTTATTCCGCGTTTATGGTCGCGGATGAGGTTAAGATTGATACTTTAAGCTGCGAGGAAGGCGCCGAGGCCGTATCGTGGAAGTCTGAAGACGGCATGGATTTTGAGATAGATAAATCTGATAAGTCCACAGTCGGCACAACAATTACGATTAAGATGAGCGAAGATGCCGCTGAGATTTTCGATGCAGCGACACTGCGCATGACCATCCGTAAATATTGCTATTTCGCTCCGGCTGATTTGTATTTTGTCGATGTTAAGTCTGACAGACTTCACGAGGAGGCCGAGGCGAAGCGCAAGGCAGAAGCGGATGAGAAGGGCGAGGAATATGAGATTGTTCCGGTGTCCTACGTGCCTGTCAACAACAAGTCGCCGTTGTGGCTCAAGAAGCCTTCCGAGTGCACCGAGGAAGAATACAAGAGCTTCTATCACAGTGTTTTTAACGACGGACGCGACCCTTTGTTCTGGATTCACCTCAACATGGACTATCCGTTTACATTGCAGGGTATTTTGTACTTCCCGAAGACGGACAATGTTTACCAGTCTCTTGAGGGAAGAATCAAGATTTACAACCATCAGATTTTCGTTGCGGACAATATCGAGGAAATTATTCCTGATTTTCTCTTCTTGCTTCAGGGATGCCTCGACTGCTCAGACCTTCCTTTGAATGTTTCAAGGTCCGCTTTGCAGCAGGACGCTTACGTTAAAAAACTTTCCGGCCACATCGTAAAGAAAGTTGCCGACAAATTAAACGAACTGTTCAACAAGAGCCGCGAAGACTATGAGAAATACTGGTCAGACATCTCCGTGTTTGTTAAATACGGCATGATGAGAGACGAGAAATTCTATGAGAAGGTCAAGGATATCTGCCTTTATAAGACTGTTGACGGAAAGCATCTTACAATCGGTGAACTTACCGCAGACGGAAAGAAGACCATCCGCTACGCAACAGACCCGAAGGCTCAGGCCGCATATGTTGAGATGAGCAAGAACGACGGCTTCGAGGTGGTTGTCATGGATGAGGAAATCGACAACAATTTCATGTCATTCCACGAGTTCAAGAACCATGACATAAAGTTCTCGCGTGTTGACTCTTCATTGTCCGGTGAAGATTCCGACGAGGATACAAAGGAGAAAGTAAAGTCCCTGTTCCGCAAGGCCCTGGGCAACGACGGGCTTACTGTCTTTGCAATGAACATGGGCAAGGACGCAATGCCGGCATTCATCCGCCAGTCCGAAGAGATGAGAAGAATGCAGGAGATGCAGGAGCAGTACAAGCGCTTCATGAGCATGCAGGGCAAAGACGGCGAGTCCCCGGAGGACATGTTCCCCGATTCTACAGAACTTGTCATCAACACCGACAGCCCCGTTATTGCAAAGCTTGAGGCTTTGGATGCCCTAGGCACAAAAGACGATGAGGTAAAGGCTCTGTCACAGCACATCTACGACCAGGCGCGACTTGCGCACGGGTCTTTGGACAGCGAGGGTCTCGAAAGATTCCTTAAGTACAACTCGCAACTTATCAACAAAACCGCAGAAAATATTTAAACCACAAGGAGACACCTATGGAAATCAATCAGGTCAGAAGAGTTTTATCCGAGAAAAAGCCGGGCTTTGACGTAGAGGCGCGCGGCATCCTCCACGATGTCAGGTCCGATCTGGAAATTAAGACCGTGGACAAAGTCAGGCTAATTAACCGCTACGACATCTCCGGCATCACCGACGAAGAGTATGAGGCGGCCAAAACCGTCGTCTTCTCCGAGCCCCCGGTCGATAACGTTTTCGATGAGGAGGTCGATCTTGAAAACCCCGCATTCTGCCTGATTATAGAATCCCTGCCCGGCCAGTACGACCAGAGAGCCGACTCCGCCGCGCAGTGCGTGCAGTTCCTCACACAAAAAGAAAGACCGCTTTGCAAGACCGCGAAAATCGTGGCCTTCTACGGAAGCGTCACCGACGAAGACAAGGCAAAAATCGAAAAGTATCTGATTAACCCCGTGGAGTGCCGCAGAGCCTCCGCAGAAAAGCCGGAGACCTTAAAGGATACCTACGACATTCCTACAACCGTTGAGACCATCACAGGCTTTATTTCCATGGATGATGAAAAATTAGGAGATTTACGTAACACCATGGGCCTTGCCATGAGCTTTGAGGATATCAAGTTCACACAGGACTTCTTCAAAGACGAGGGCCGCGATCCGACCGTTACCGAGATCAGGGTTTTGGATACATACTGGTCCGACCACTGCCGCCACACAACGTTCCTGACCGAGCTCACCGACATAAGATTCAACGGCGACGACGAACTTACCGAAGAAGTAAAACAGGCTTATTCGGAATATCTCGATATCAGGGAAGATGTTTACG
>Ga0065711_1039855_pt1 | contig 17448 bp, 4 predicted proteins | sample Hoacrofraction12_FD_59098 | JGI IMG/M metagenome (GOLD analysis project Ga0065711, IMG submission 59098) | Hoatzin crop microbial communities from Cojedes, Venezuela - Epithelial fraction 12 v2 (version 2) | ecosystem: Host-associated > Birds > Digestive system > Esophagus > Crop | place... | reverse complement strand
GAGAGAGTCCAGTGGAGGGCTACAAGGATGATGAGGGGACTGGAACATCTCCCCTACGAGGAGAGGCTGAGGGAGCTGGGCTTGTTCAGCCTGAAGAAGAGAAGGCTGCGGGGGGACCTAATATATACTTACAAATATCTGAAGGGTGGGTGTTAGGAGGATGGGGCCAAGCTCTTTTCAGTAGTGCCCAGAGACAGGACAAGGGGCAATGGGCACAAACTGAGGCACAGGAAGTTCCGTCTGAACATGCGGAAGACCTTCTTCCCTCTGAGGGTGACGGAGCACTGGAACGGGCTGCCCAGGGAGGTTGTGGATTCTCCTTCTCTGGAGATATTCAAGACCCACCTGGACAAGGTCCTGTGCAGCCTACTGTAGGTAACCCTGCTTCAGCAGGAGGGTTGGACTCGATGACCCACAGAGGTCCCTTCCAACCCCTACCATTCTGTGATTCTGTGATATTTCATAATAATTGATTGTTTCACAGTAGCAGGAACATGTATTGAATGGGTTGAGGAGAGAGGTGGAGGGAGAGGAAGGATGATGCTGGAATGTCAGTCTATTTCATGGTCTGTATGAACAGCTGTCCTTCGATTACAACTTGCTAAGTGCAGTTGCTGTCCTGCTGAGTTACTTGAAGGTGATGCCTGGGCAATGAACTCTTTTGCATTATATGTACATACACTGAAGCTTGGGACTATATCTGCCTTTAAGAAAGGGGAGAATTTTTCTTACTGATCATGGTTCTGGAGGCCAGCCAAACACTGGTGGATGTCTGAAAGTGGGCAAGGTGAGGCTCCCTCTGTCTACCAACCCATGTGGCAATACATTTCCTCGGCATCCACTGTGACCATCACCAGGAGATCCAAAACACAATGGAAGCCTGGTTCCTCAGAAGGAATTCAGCAAATGTCAGCCCTGCAAACATTACCCATCCCTTTTGGTCCTTTGGTGAGGAGAGGAAATTTTTACACCTTTAGTAGCCCAATTTAGTTCCGCCAAGGGAGAATTCAAATCTCTTTCCCCCTAGTAAAATATTTGTGCAACTGTCTCAAGGGTTTTTCAGGTCCAGCTCTTCCATTCCACTCTATCTTCTCCCTATTTTGTATTATAAATGGAAATAAATAATCAATGAAAGAATCTTCGTGATTTATTTTGATCCTGCGTTATATGAAATGTAGAATGTGATATTGATATTTTTTAAGTTACCTTTAGTGTACAGAAAGATTTTATTTGTTTAAGAAAAAAAAGAAAGACAAAAACCTACATATCAGTGGCTCTGTTTCACTGTGCAGCTCTGCAGTACCTGCTCTGAATGAGCAGACAGGATGAGTTACATAGTAGTCACGGTTACAATACAAAATTTCAGAGTGCAAGGCCTTGATACAATACACATTGTTTGAGATGCTGTTCACGTTTTGTACTCTGTATCTCTTAGAGTGTTCTCCCTTGGAGCACTGAGACAGTGCTTGGAGGATTTATAAAAGAAGTTCTTGGAAGTGAAGGAAAACAGTACATATAGTATTTTTAGGGTAAGGGTTGCTTTTTAGTTACTTCTGAGGAATATAACAAAGGCTAAGCTACAATAATGCTTCACGCTTACTGAGACAGGAGCAAATTCAGAGTTAAGAGGTCAGATGCTTTTATTACAATAGCAGTACATCTGGATCTGTTAAATAATCCCAGTAACGCTGCAATGAACATCACATTTGCATTCTTTTAATGTATTCTGTTCAAGTTTTTCAGCACATAACAATTCTAAGGAAATTATGAAAAAGCCTGACACTAAAATGAATGTATAGGTTTTTTATATAATTTTTTAATATTTGAAGTAAAAAGTAAGATTCTTGCAACATCGTGGTATACAGTTAAAATTTATGGTAACATTACTGTGGTGGAGTTATTCAAGAACACAGAAATTAAAACCTTTGGGTTTTTACTGCATCTTTTTAAGCAGTCCTCAAGAAATGCTATCTGTGTCAGTTCTGAAGTATAATTATGTTCCAGAGAAGATACAGTATGGTTTGGAGCCCAGGTAGTAATCTCTCCTCGATTGTTTTTGTCTCTGTGATGGGCCGTCTCGACTCACTCTGAACTGTGTTTGTAGGGAACTGTGAGCCCTGAGGAGCATGGTGCTCAGACATCCCTATAGTTTTAGACCAAGAAAGCGGAGTTCAACTTAGATTATTGTTTTGGGCATTTGGCCAACATTGCTGGAGCTGCTGGCAACAGTGTGAGGCAAAGAAATAAAGGGAGAATGTAAGGAGGCAGTAATGAACCCTGGGGCTGAAGCAGAAGCTAGTGACAGCAAGGTGTGATTGAAAAAGGTGGAGAGACACTGCTATACTACACTTTTAACAAATGTTTTAAAAGTTCTGTATTTCGTACAGCAAAAATACATACATATTTGCGTCAAGTGTATTTTTAGGGATGCACACACACACACAAAAGAGATGTGTTGCTGTATAAGCATTAATTTTGTATTTTTTGAGTGTCTAGAGTATTAGGTGAAATTCCAGCAAGGTTTTTATACTTAATTCCCTGAAAAGTGTGTTGGTAGATATTTCTGAGAGGAAACCAAAGTAAAATAGATATTCTGAGCTACTCCAGTTTGCCAAGCTGTTTAATTTTATTCAGGGCATCCTAGGAACATATAAATAAAGACAAAGTGGCAAAATATCCAAGCGCTTGTCAGATTTAAGGAAACAACACAAATTTTCCCCCATGGAAAGCAATTATTTAATTTAAGAATGCTTATTGGCATCGGTGTTGATTTTGCCAGTAGACAGCAAGTAAACAAGCTATAATGCCGTCTACAACATAAAGTTATAAACTTGAAGTCTTGGCTTGCCGCTGTCAAACTCAAGGGCAAAGCTCCAATTGACTTCACTGGAGCAGGGATGAAGTATGGGACTAAATAAAATTTGAGCTAGCTTGAAATCTATTGCACACAGGCTCATTTTTGTTGTTGTAAATGTGTCCTATGTACCACTTTCCTCTACCAAAAGAGAAAAATTGCTGAGCATCTGTTGTTTTACATTTGTACTTTACTGAGTGCAGAAGATTTTATTTCTACCACCAGCTTAATTATTCAGGATTTATTTGGGTAACCTTATTCTGTTTGGCTTCACATTATATTTCGGACTTTTAGCACCAAATTGCAGAATTTTGCAATATGATTAAGAAAAAAGGAGGTTTTAAAACGAACGTTTTCCCTTATAATGCCTGCTAATCTATTTAAATGAATCCTTCGTTCTCTTATAATTTGCCTTATCCATTCTTTTAGTTTTTCCAAACCAACATTTGTTGTGGGTCTTATAAAATTTATTTTTTGCCCTACATATTGTACTATGTTGAACTAATGGTTTCTTTTAATTTCTTACATATTTTAGTTCCTGAATTGCTGTATATCCAGTACTAGATTGTTTTTGCAGTTGTAGCTTTGTCTATATTAAAACACTTCTGAGTCTAGTTTCACCTGTCCCAATTCTATTTCTTTTCTTTAGCTGTACTGAAAAAAAAGCTGTCTTTATAGCTTTAAATCAAAACTAGAAATAAGAAAGTCTGTGTATGTCACAATCATAAGTCCACGTCCTTAGGTGCTTATTCAGTTCCTATTTCTTTTTCTATATTCTATTTTTTAGCCAATAACTGATCTTTTTCTTCTTTTAAAACCTCCCTTATGGACTGTCTATTAAATTAAGAACCAATTTAAGAATAGCATTCTGTCCAATCACAGTGTTTTAAAAAAATGGTACTTCAATAAAAAACTTACCTTCCATTTTGAAAACTGCAGATTACCAGTCATCTGTTTTGCCTCAATGGAAGCCTAAAATGGGAGTGTTCCCATAACCTTGAAAGCCTCATGAAATAGCAGAAAAAGTGGTGCTTATTCCATTTACCTGAGAAACTAAATCCTTCACTTCTCACACATCCAAAATGTGCATTAATGTGCATGGAAATTTTTCATATGTGAAAATTGCAGGACAAGGCCGGATGTGCACCATTATTTATGCTACAGAACATGAGGGTTAACTGTAAGCCTTAGAGAGTGAGTGACCCAGTATTTGTCACTCAAAACCAGAAATAAAACAGCTGTGTACTGTTAGTTACAACACAGAAAAAATTGTTATGGGCATTGCTGTAAGGCCTTGAAAAGGCCTAAAGTAAGTTAAACTAAAAGACCCATGGTTTTTTTAGTATTGTTTTTTAAGAAAGAACTGAAAAAGAAAGAAGTAAAATTTGGAAGCCCCACCTTCCCTTCTTTTTTCTCCTATAAGACAAAATGGGGTGTACTGGTAAACTAATATAATTGACATGAACTAGAAATAAGACAGGTAAGAAATGTAGGAGGTGGGAGACAGAATAAGCAAGTATGCAGAACGTGGAAGGACGAGAACAGACCACTGAATGAGCCAGTACACAAGGCCTTGAAATATGACTTCACAATGGTGGTAGCATCTCTGGGATAACATCTTTAAGAAGGGGAAAAAGAAAACCAGGCAACTGCAGGTGAAGACAGCAGTGAGACAATGTGAGGGAAGCAACTCTGCAGACACCAGCGTCAGTGAAGGAGGGCGAGGAGGTGCTCCAGACACCAGAGCAGAGATTCTCCTGCAGCCCGTGGAGCAGACCATGGTGAGGCAGACTGTACCCCTGCAGCCCATGGAGGTCCATGGTGGAGCAGATCTCCACCTGCAGCCCATGGAGGACCTGACGCTGGAGCAGGTGGATGCACCCAAAGAAGGCTGTGACCCTGTGGAGAGCCCATGCTGGAGCAGGTTCCTGGCAAGACCTGGAGACCTGTGGAGCGAGTGGAGTCCATGCTGGAGCAGGTTTGCTGGCAGGACTTATGACTCCATGGGGGACCCTCGCTGGAACAGTCTGTTCCTGAAGGACTGCACTCTGTGGAAGAGACCTACACTGGAGCAGTTCATGAAGAACTGCAGCCTGTGGGAAGGACTCATATTGAAGCAGTTCATGGAGAGCTGCCTCCCATGGAAGGGACCCCATGCTGGAGCAGGAGAAGACTGTGAGGAGTCGTCCTCCTGAGGAGGAAGGAACAGCAGAGACAATGTGTGATGAACTGACCGCAACCCCATTCCCCATCCCACTATGCCTCTCGGGGGGAGGAGGTGGAGAAAATTGGAAGTGAAGTTGAGCCCAGGAAGAAGCAAGGGGTGGGGGAAGGTGTTTAAAGATTTAGTTTCATTCCTCATTACCCTGCTCTGATTTGATTTGCAATAAATTGAATTAATTTTCCCAAGTTGAGTCTTTTTTGCCCCTGATGGTAGTTCTGAGTGATGTTCCTGTCCTTGTCTTGACCCACGAGCCTTTCGTCGTATTTTCTCTCCCCTGCCCAGCTGAGGAGGCATTTGGTCGGGATCAACCTACCGCAGTCAGTAGGGTTGTACAGACTAGCACATTCAAAGGATGAGAGTCCAGTTATTGCCAGTCCACTTTCTTAACCAAGTTTGAAGGGGAAATATAACAGCTCTGCAGGGTCTACTTTTTCTTCTCATACTAAAACTTGTGTAAGAACAGCTGCTGCAAGGGGGTAGATACAATGTTAACTACATAAAGGAGGCAGAAGTATTCTAAAACTACCACTTTTTACTTTCATTTGCTCTAGAATTTTACCAGCATTGTTGTTGACATATTAAATCGTTTTCTCTATGTTTGAATTTTCTTTTCTTTTGGAATGTGATTGAAAAGAAAAGGAAAAAATGAGTACGCTTTTACATTGCTGGTACTTAAATTGTTCAGTGTTTTATATATCTATTGTACTAGACTAAGATATACTACAGCTTAACTCATTTTAGAAAATGCAAGGGTAGGCAGAGTCTTATTTTAATGAGTAGCTCAACATTTGGTATTGTAAAATGTTCTTAAGTAGTACGTATACTTAAAAAGAGCTTAGGGTGAAATGGCATTTAAATAAAGTCCAGCCAGATAACTATTATGTTTTCTTCATATGAATTTTGCATCTTAAAACAAATAAACAACTGTCATAACGCTTGGTAATACCCAAAAATATTTTTCTGCATTTATATAATCTTTTCTGAGCCTGTACAGCCCTGGAGATTTATATTAGCTCTGGCTTGAAACTTGCAGAAAACTGCATTTTTTCATGGTTCCAGTAACCCTCAGAAATAACTCTTGTCTTATAAGGGACAGAACACTTTGAAGGAGGATTTTACAATCTCCTAACCATTTATAGATTTTAATGATGTCAGGTATGTAAATTTCTGATCAGAAATATAGGCTTATAGACTCACTTGGCTACTTATGTTTGCTATTAGAGAAACAAAAGATTTATAAATATGCATCTGGGGCCTACCACATATTTGTTCTGGATCTGCTACCATGATCGGCGCTACTTAAACTAACCAGTCCTGGGCTGGGTACTGCTGATACAGACTGAATGAAGGTAAAATCCACAGAGGCTTTTAGTAGTTTAAGATTATTGTAGATGGACTTCCTTGTTGATGCTGAGCTCTTCTACAGCAGCATCCACAAATCCACAATGCTTCATTCTGGAAGACAACAATTTGGCTTTTTTCATTCATGTCTTCACCACCTCTTGGCTGGGCTGAAGAGATACAATGTATTTGGGAAATTTTAACTTCAGTGAGTGCCCTAAGTGATAAGATTTTCCATACCATCAATTTCATTTCTTGCTTTACTTCAGGGCCTGACCATCCTGAATTTCCACACTGCACATGTTAGTTTGCTTCTGGGTCTCCTTCCTTCTTCACACAAAAGTATTTAGATCACAGAGCACTACATGAAGTCCAGAGGAGATCCAAGCCAACTGCCAAGTAGTGTGGCTACAGTGATGAAAGCAGGGTGAACACAAACAGTCCTTATGTCACAGCAGGAGTGCCACAGTTTTTTTCCTGGGGGGGATCACCAAAGACAATATAAAGCCTAACTACTTTCCCAGCACTGACTTTACATAGATTTCAAAATCAAGGATGAATACATTAAAAAGCGCGCTTGGAGTTTTCGACATCTACATTACCCTGTGACATACTTACTCTGTGGTAAGGATAAACCATATCTTTGGGGGACAGGTCTGGATTAAGGTATTATTTTGTTGGAGAGTTAAGGACTATCAACATAGTCCAGCTTAACTGCAAGGTGCACTGCAGTCAGTATTTTCCAACTAAGTTAAAGCAACTTATATAAAGAAAATTAGAAAAGAAAAAAGGCGTTCTTCCCATAGACAAATTAATCGAAAAACAAACAGGAAAAGTCTCTAGTCCTGTTTCTTACTACCCTATCAGAAGAAGCTCACAGTGATTACTTTGATATGCAAATACCTGTGTGAAATAAAAGAGTTCTACCATACTGTGCTCTTTGATAAATAACAAACTCATAGAAAATCACACAGCTTGAATAGTACTTTGGAAATCTTTCTAAAAATCACTGTTTGCTTGTAAGAAACAGTGTCATTTCTGAAGTCAATGGGAGGTTCCAAAATAGCTTCATATGGCCCAGAATCAAATCTGAAGTTTGTATTTTTCCTAAGGCATTACAATTCTCCACAACTGTAAACCTCAGTTAATTCCTTGCAAGCATTAAAATAAAAGAAAGAGTGAGAGAGAGCAAGGGTTAGATTAAGAAGACAGTGGTATGCAATTATACAGGAAATATCTTCCTTTTCCCTTCAAACTACATAAATTACTTGTCATTTGGCATACAATTTTCAAGTGTTATTTAATTAAAATAAATGAGAAACATTCAAGTTAAATTTAGCATAACAAATTATATTAGCCTCATGATATGACACGAGCATATATTACTATTTCCAACACTTTTTCTGGTGGATTTATTCTATTTTGTGAACATTATTCTTGTTCTATTAGGAAAGGAACGTATCTTACTGCTATTTAATCCTTTACAGATAAAAGAGAACATTTGAATAAACATATTATGTTATGCTGTCTCTATAACTGTATTTTGCTATGCTGTGCTTTGTGAAGTGCATACATGCAAGGCATTGTAAGATTTACAACTTTGGAGAGGTTTTGCATATTTTGACTTCTTACAATTAAAATATGTTTATAACTTCTGATTATGGGAAGGTGTGATCTATATTCATCATAAGAATAAAGGAAGAAAAACATCCACTGGTTATTACAGAGTAATTTATCTGGATAACAAATAGGATTTTTATTCATAAATTTAGGACATACATTGCAAAATAATTATAAACTATTCTCACAGCTACAGGGGAGGTTTTCGTCCACTTTTTTAGGTCCCAGTTGATGAATATAAAAATTTCTTAGTATACTTGTGAAAGTAAAATGCACCTGCTTAAAAAAATAAAAACTCACCAGGCACAGAATTTAAGGTAACCTTAATAAAGATTACTTGTTTTTCAAAACTGGCATCCCAAATCAGTGTTTCTTATTTATTTGTAATAAATGTGTAATCCTAACTATAGTAATAATGAGAAATTAATTCCCTTTTTAAGGCATTTTGTTGAAATTTGCTGTTTGAAAAATGAATATACTAGCTTAAGAGGAACAAAGAAGCAATAACATGATGTATTTTAACTTACATATCTGAGAAAATACAATTGGATAGAGGAAAAATATTGCTGAAAGTTCATCAGAGTTTTTAAAAGAGAAAAAGTGATTACTTGATATTGAGCGTGACAAAAACAGACTTGTTTTGGATTTAAATTTGACTTTTTAGGGAAATGTGAATTACATGGTATGCAAAACTGTGCCTGACATCAATAAATGTATTTCATAATATTGTATGTTGTACAGCTTGATTTGCATTCATTAGTCAAAATGTCTTAACGTCTTCAAATGGCTTAAGATTTCTAGATGGCACACCAAGAGGTGGGTGCTTTCACTGGCTATGTTGCTAAGTTAGAAGGACTCTACAGAAGTTTGAAATACACCTTTCTTTCCCCACTGGCTATGCAGAGAATTGAGACGTTTAGTCCAGAAGAGCTAATTCAGCTTATGCCTAGAATTTTGGCAAATATTAGTAGCCTGAGTAAGATAGAATGACTCCTAGTAAGTAAAAGAGGGCACTTAGCAGTCCCATTCTTAAAAAGAAGCAAAATATCTTTGACACTGTGGAACAGTCAGATAAGGGTTGCCTGTACTGTGCCAGATGAGAAGGTGAATTAGGCAAAAATGGTTTGGCCATTCTGAAAGCCCAGAGCAACTGCTTTCCTTGAATCCTGAAAACATCCATAAAAGATGCATGCCCTTAGTAAACAGTAGCTGGGGAGCAACCTATTGCATGAAAGCTGTGCATGCCTGCCATTCCTCTAGCATGTGACAACATGGAAAAAACAGTTATCTTTAAGCACAATAAGCTAAACTAATGGAAATCAGAGAGAAATATAGTAGTAATGTAAATTAATAAATAAAAAGAATAGCTATATCCTCTAGACCTAACAAAACTGTTGTTACAGTTATTGAACTGTAATTAGAAGGAAAGCAGTGGGTGTCAACAAGCAGCGGGGGCCTAACTGGGATAAAGAGGACAAAGCTAAGCTTTTTTTTTTTTTCACCCTGGGTATTTGGAAAGATAGTGGGATGGTTTTCAAACACTAATAATGTAAGACAAGGTGTATTTCTTTCTCTCAAAAATGCAAAGCCTTTAAACATCTAAATATCTGTTGAATAACATATCTAAAATGGTAATTTGTTTGCTAATAAATATCTGAGAGTTCTGAAAACAATGTTTCAACTGTTTCCTTTGTTTTTAAGAATGATTCCAAATATTGATGTTATACCTTTGTGGATGTCTTGTGAAAGAATTCAGTTATTTGAACACTTTCTTATCTGGGGAATCCACATATTTGTAGAATTGCTTTACTGAAGTTTTTTATTCTTTTCATTTTATTTCCAAGTAACCAAAGTCTAAATTTATAGAAAGACAGTCAATTAAGAAGATACTCAGTGCTGCTCTAGCTGTCAGAAGACTTATGATCATCCTCAAATATTCAATATCTCATGGTTACATAAAGAACAGACAAAACAGGAAAACAAAGATTTGAAGTTGAAATTGTCCAAGTTCATACAGCAAGTGAAGTGAGAGATAAGGAGGAGTTCATAGGACTCCACAGGATTTGCAAACAAGCTGCATATTCATTAGAACATGCTATTTTTGCTATTGAAGATGTCACAGGAATTTCCAAACCTATTGACCTTTTCTCTTTTATTTTTTGGAAGGAAATAAATTAGGGAAGAATATCCCCCCAGTGCAGCTGGTCCTTAAGAGATCAGGAGGGTGATCAAACTGTGCACAGCAAGAAAATACAGAGTCTTCAAGTTCTGTCATTAAAATTTCAGGATAAATGCTGCATATACAGACATCATGGCCTTTTCCTTTGACAATAATGATTTTCTAAAGAAATCAGCTCAATAAATTTCAATATCATCTGAATATTTTAACTAGAATATTTGTGAAATTTGGGGCCATTTTGTAAACTATTCGTCTTATGTGACTCATATTTACCTCTGAGATAAAGCACAGCTGCACAAACCTTTACAGTCAGAAAAAGGATAGGTGCAGAAAACTAATGTGAAGTTTCCTCAGCAAATGTTCAATAAACACAAAAAGACTTTCTGCAGATTTTTCCAAATAATATAAATATACCAATTTATTTTCAACAAAGATAAAACATATGGCAGTGGTATTTTCATTTTGGACTCTTCTACCTAACATATAGTGTTACTTATCTGAATTAATCAAAGAATATAAAATGGAATAAATATAAACATTAAAATGAGCCACAGTCAATAAGGTTCTTTAAAATTGTGGTGTGGTATCTTTGAAGACTGAAAATATTAACAGCCTGCCACATTTGATATCACAAGTAATAAAATTATCAGAAATAAACCCATGCTGCCCAGTCCTTTCCATGGTTACGAGAAAGGGCTCCTAATCAGCAAACCATTTTCTGCAATAAAATTTTTCTCATAGTCTCTATCCATGCCATCATAAGTAGTCAGTACATTTATTTCAGTGCCTAAGACAACATACATTGTCTTCTGAAGGCTGTTCTGAAGATCATATTTGCTCTCTGAACAAGACAGTAAGCCTCAGTGAGACCCAAACATTGCTGGAGGATGTTCCTCACTGCGTGAAACCCCTGTGCTTAAGTGTGCCTGTTGGCTCTGAATACACTGCTCATGAGAAAGATTTTGGATTTGATGTGAGCTTTTCAGAAGACACAGCAATACTGAAGATGCACGGCTGCTCCCAAAACTTCTGAAAGAACAGAGCAATTATAGCCCTTTCTCACCCAAACACAAGCCTCTGTCATTGTTATGATCAGACACTTTACCAGGCAAACTGATGGTGTAAAATCTCCTCTCCACACCTAGGCAGCCATGGCTATGTATGATCTTATCTTGCCCTAATGCTACTACGGCTTAAATACATGCTGTTCTAATCATAGCAGTTTAGATATAAAACTCTTGTGCTCTGTGCAAGAATAGGGATCATTTTGTCAGAGAGAAAAATACTTTCTGAGATCAACACTCAGAAGAGGAACTTCTGCTCTGCACTTAATTTCCTTATTGTCTTATGCCTAGAACATTTTGTTTTCAGTCATCTTACTGCAGCTGATATTTCTAATGTGCCCAGCCTTTCATTTTTATCTTTCCTGTCACAGCTACTGCTTACACTGTACCCTGTAGATTCACTATGTCTTTCCCTGATGATGCATAATGCTATGTGTAGTTTTGATTATCACCTATATATACAATATAGATATTTTTATTTTTTTCTTTTTTTTTTTTTTTAATGCAGTAGCATTTGCACCAAATTCCAATTTTAAGTACCACTTTCTTCTCCTTCAGAACCAAGCTGGCAATTCTCATCTTGAATAGCTTTAAAATTGCTCATAGCAATCAATGACAACTGAGGCATCACTAAAGAATTTCTTTTATCTCCAAGCTCCAATTTAGATCAGTCATTAAGCTTGAGTAAGCTTGAGCTGTCAGAACATTGTCCCTCATCACATGCTCTAAGCACAAAAAGTCAACTTCAAAATCAAATTTTTTCTATCTCTTACTAGATTTTGAAATGGTCTAGTATGAACAATAAACTGTACTGAAATAGTACTGTCAATCTTTAGAACTCAGATAACTATACAGGCTTTTTATCTAAGGAAGGCTGCTTTACCTCAAATATGATCAACACTAAATCGTTTCCTTATATTTCTTCTTTTATGCTATGTGATCTTGTTAGTGATGTATGCTACATTGCTGTGTAGTGCCTTTTTTTATAAGTATACTTTTTTAAAACATGAAATTAAAGGATAAATTCACATATAAGAAGAAAAACATCTAAGTAACTAAATGTCTGATATATCTAATATATAAAGACCCATAGATATTATTCTGCAATGTCTGCATAGAAACAGTCTTTGTTTCAGCCAGGATTCAGTCTTAAAAGCACAAAATGCCAATTTCAAACCTCTGCTTAGGCTATATTTCTGCATTTATACTAGAGCCCTTTTCAATTGTCTCTTAAAATAAACTCTGGTAGTTTTTTTAATTCTTTATATTCACCTGAAATATGCTTTCATGAGCCGACTGAACCTGAAAACACAAATAGGGCCTGAACACATTGTTTGACTTTCTAACAGTGATTTGTTTTTTTGGTTAAAGCATAGTTTGAAAAAAGTACTGTAAAAGCTCTGTGATTTATGGTATATAAAAACTACAACACTGAAATTATTTACATGCTTTAAGTTGTCTCATCATTTTTAGGAGGCCCTAAAAGTAGAATGAATAAGGCTATACTGTCCAATGATGTTTTTTAACTGTTTCAAATGAATGATGATCTTTGGTGGTTTAACACAGACACGTACCCAGCTGCTCACTTACTATTCCTCCTCAGCAGACAGGGGGGAAAAATAAGATAGAAAAGCTTGATGATGAGATAAAGACAGGGAGATCACTTACCATTTGCCATTACAAGCAAAACAGACTCAATTTAGAGAATATTTTTGATTGCCAGTTAAAATAGATTTGGATGGTGAGATATAAAACCAGAAATTACAACAAAACCACTCCCCCTACCCTCCTCTTTCTTCAAGGCTCCGCTTCTTCATTCCAGTTCCTCTACCAAGCGCCCTCTGAGCAGTGCATGTGGATGGGGAGTAGGGGTTATGGTTGGTACCTAACAGTTCCTCCCTGTTTACTCCTTCCTCCTCACACTTTACCCCTGCTCCAGTGTGGGTCTCCGTGGTCCTTTAGGAAAAAATCTGCTCCAGTGTGAGCTCTCCATGGGCTGAATTTCCTTCAGGAAGTATCCAGCTGCTCCAGTGTGCACTCTTCTCCCAGTGTCTTGAGTATCCACTCCCACTCATTTTTCTCTGACCTGGGTGTTTGTACTGTTTTCTCATTTCTTTCTCCTCACTTCTCTGCCTCTTCAGCACTTTTGCCCTTTCTCAAGTATCTTTCAACAGAAGCACCATGCACTCAGCTGTGTCCTGTGATGGGTCCATTGGAGCCAGGTGGAACTCACTGTGTCTGGCATGGAGCAGCCCCTGACCCCTTCTCACAGATGCCACCCTTGGAGCCCCATGCTACCAAAACCTCATCACAGACATACAGTACGTAAGCCCAAATCCTATGTTTGTGACTGGGGACTGTGCAGATACTCAGTTCTACAGACTACAGCTGGTAGCAGTCATGGGGGCAGCTCAACCAGGAGTCTCTCTCCGTCGGAGCATCCTAATCATAAAATTACAAAGATCATATATAACAGTGTCTGAGATAATCTTCTTCTCTGTAATTTCTCACTGCAGTCCTAGGACTTTTTGGGGGGCTGAGTTGTTCAAGTAACACTGAAAATTTGACATGAGTTTCTAGCTTTATTTCTCAAGTAATTTTTCCAGTTTTAAATCTTTAAATGACTGTGCTGCCATTCAGCGTGACCTGGACAGTATGGAGAGTTGGGCAGACAAGAACCTGATGAAGTTCAACAAGGGCAAGTGCAGGGTCCTGCACCTGGGAAGGAACAACCCCATGCACCAGAACAGGCTAGGGGCTGACCTGCTGGAGAGCAGCTCTGTGGAGAGGGACCTGGGTGTCCTGGTGGATGGCAAGATAACCAGGAGCCAGCAGTGTGCCTTGGCTGCCATGAAGGCCAATGGGATCCTGGGGTGCATTAAGAAGAGTGTGGGCAGCAGGTCGAGGGAGGTTCTTCTCCCCCTCTACTCTGCCCTAGTGAGGCCCCACCTGGAGCACTGCATCCAGTTCTGGCCTCCCCAGTTCAAGGAAGATGAGAAACTACTGGAGAGAGTCCAGCAGAGGGCTATGAAGATGATGAGGGGACTGTAGCATCTCTTGTATGAGGAAAGACTGAGGGAGCTGGGCTTGTTTAGCCTGAAGAAGAGATGGCTGAGGGGGGATCTTATAAATGTTTGTAAATATCTGAAGGGTGGTGATGCCATGAAAATCTGGAGATAAAGACTCAATAGAAGACTATTAAGCAAATATTCTTTTATTGCAGCTCTGGACACACAGGGGATCTTTCCTCCAATTGAGTATGTCAAACACTGTTTCATTTCAGATTAAATACAATCACAATATACATATTCATTATATTTCCAACAAATGCTTAGCATATTCATGGCTTTTCCGAGAACTAATTAGCACTTGTTAATGTCTTTCACTCATGTGTGTTGGTGCCTCCGGGTGGTCGTTGGGGGTCTTCAGATGAAGGCTTGTACTCTTCACCACAGTGTCCTCTGGCTGACCTCTGTTTCTATGCAAATTCAATTCCAAGATCACATATACCATATCCTTCCAGGTTGTTTTGCTCTGGTCTTGTTGCCCTCTTGGTACCTCTTTATCTCTGTAGCTTGATGCATCTGCCCTCCCAAGGCCGAGCTGTCTGGAGTAGAATTATTTAGGAATATCTTGTCCTACAGCTATCCCAGTTATCCACTGAGGACCAAGACTTGCTTTGGGTTTAATGATTTTGTTTAATGACTTAAAGGGAGAACTTCTACCTACATACATCCACTACATTCCTAAGTAGAAACAGGGGTAGTACAATAGTTACAGTGTTAGATTGCTATGTATGCAAGAATACAAATTGTAATAATAAAAACTACTAACAACTAGAAAACATCAATAAAGCTACTTTGTTATAGTTTCATGTTTCTCATGATCCCTTCTATCAGTGGGTTGTCAAGAGATAGGGCCAGACTCTTCAGTGATGCCCAGCAACAGGACAAGGGACAATGGGCACAAACTGAAGCATAGGAAGTTCCATCTGTACACGAGGAAGAACTTCTTCACTCTGAGGATGATGGAGCCCTGGAACAGTCTGCCCAGAGGGGTCGTGGAGTGTCCTTCTCTGGAGATACTCAAAACCCGCCTGGACGCTGTCCTGTGCAGCCTGCTCTAGGTGCCGAAGCAGGGTCACCAATGGCAATTTTCATGATCTCCAGAGGTCCCTTCCAACCCTTATGATTCTGTGATTCTGTGATTTAACAGATAACTTCAATATCTTGAAAGAGTAGATATTTAGGACCAAATGCTATGTTAATTAAGTGGACTTTTAACCTGCAGTATGTTCAGAGCCGTTGATTACAGGAATGCCTGTGGAGTATAGAATTTCTCAATATGAGTAAGGACAGAATATGACACAATAAAATACACTTCTCATAGAAGAGAGAAAATGAAAAGACTCTTATAGGACCTTCCCTAAGATAGTTATGATTTATAAATCCTCACAGAATGCTCAATATTTGCCTGGAAAGAAAGATAAGAGCATGGAGATATGGATGACAAAGTTTTCTACATTTCATCTTTGAAAATGTATACTTTAACTAACTCATTTATCATTGCTTACATTTCTTAAATTATATCTCTCGTTAGGTCAGATGATGGAAGCTCTTTTTTTTTTTTAAATGGCATTATTGTTTGCAACAAATTTCATTCTTTCTGAACAAGTGAAAAAGAACATGGCATTAGATGCAAACATAACCAGACATAGATATTTCTGATTAGCTGCTATTCATCTGCAGTTATATAAAGACGCACAAATAAAAGTGAGAGAACTGAAGAGCTTTCAAATGAGTACATGTAATTATGTAAGCACGTTGAATACAGAGTTGCAAAACAAGAGATAGGTTCTTAACTATAACATCTGTAACCTAACTCTGACAACTGAAGTGTTCATTTTTCAGCTTTCAAGCCATCCAATCGTCAATCATAAGGACATATCTCCTTAAAAGCTGTATGGAAGTACTTTTTGACTAAGATGCAGTGGTAGGAACAAACTTCATGATCAAAGCAAAAAGCGGATAGTAGAAAGAAATACAACCAGACTTTTTAGGAAAATGCAGTAACAGTGGTTACCCACCCTTTTATAATAAAGAAAATATTTTAAATTAGTATTGATACACAGAACATTCTTTAATTTAAGTGTACAGACACATCAAATATATATCTGTATGAGACTACATGAACTTCTAGGTACTCGTCCCTTAGGTAGGTGCCATTTTTAACGGCAGGAATCTAAGATAAGATTTTAAAGTGTGGCAAATGATTTCAAGAAAATTATTTCACAAAGAAGAGAGAATGAGCAGTGAATATTGGTCTGTGACCCTCAAAATCATTAAATATTTTTTTCAGATCATAGAGTTTTTCTGAGGTGTGACAGGGAGAAATTTTTGCTTTAAGAACTGAAATGTTGTACTTTCTGGCTAGGCGAGAAAAAGGGATTCTTTTATTTTACTTAGAATAATATATGTTCAAAGAAAGATAAGGTGGAAAATAAGGTGTTTATTTTGGCCTGGAGAGCAAAGAAATCCACTGTGTGGTCTGGACTTTGCAGTCTTTTTGGAAATAAGTAAGAGGAACTGATGGGTTATCAACTGGAGAATTAGAGCTGCTGAATGTATTCTGCTATGAAAAAGGAAAACTGGATCAGGACTGACCTGGGAAGTGTTAGGACTAACATCTGGAAACTGGTTTGCTCGAACAGTCATGGATATGACAGAACACAAGGAAGACAAACGTAAGAAACAGGAGTTGCTCATGGCTTACTGCAGTAGTTTAATAGAATTTAATTAGATGATCATAGAATCATAGAATCATAGAATCATAGAATCATAGAATCGCAGAAAGTTTTGGGTCAGAAGGGACCCCTAGAGGTCATCTAGTCCAACCCCCCTGCAGCGAGCAGGGACACCACTAACTAGATCAAGTTGCTCAGAGCCCTGTCCAACCTGGTCTTGAATGTTTCCAGGGATGGGGTCTCCACTACCTCTCTGGACAACTCGTTCCAGCGTTTCACCACCCTCATTGTAAAGAATTTCTTCCTTATATCTAGCCTAAACCTACCCTGGTTTAGTTTAAAACCATTACCCCTCGTCCTGTCACTGTTGTCTCTACTAAAAAGATTGTCCCCATCTTTCCTATAGGCTCCCTTTAAGTACTG